>JGI12316J15310_10000570_pt4 | contig 47852 bp, 35 predicted proteins | sample MarCyaLeptolynsp_FD_15310 | JGI IMG/M metagenome (IMG submission 15310) | reverse complement strand
GTTTGAGGCTCTGCATCGGCAACCCCGACGCAACCCTCGTATTCACATGCGTCGAGGCCGTTCACCGCAACCCCCAAGGGGACATATGGACTGAGGACGCCAACACGGGTGTTCCCGTGTTGGGCATCAAGAGTGCCACATCGGGAACACCCGATGTGGATGCGAAGCGGAGCCTCGAAGGACAGATGGCGTGCACTGGATCGTCCTTCGAGGCCCGGTAAACCGGGCACCTCAGGATGAGGGTGTGGAGTTTTCACCCCAGTTTGAGCGAGGAAACCTGAACGGCGTTAGAGTTTTTCACAGTTTCACGGAAACAGTGAAAAGCTCAAAGTCCCTGTATTCCGCATTTCTTATCTGTCCAGACGATTCCGTCTGAACAGGAAAAGCTCTAGTAATTCCGCTCGAAAAACAGCCCGCCCTTCGACTTGCCGTCCGCGCCGACCTCCGCCCGGGCCTTCAGGTTCTTGGTCAGGTCGATGTCGATCTTGACACGGCTGGAATCCTTGCCGACGCCCTGTTCGACGCCGAGATAGACCTTGTCGCCGAGCTGCCGGCCGACCGTCACCTTGGCCTTGCCGTCGGCGTCCGACGAAATGTCGATATCGCTCAGGCCGAGACTGTCGCGCACCCGGTCGACGACCCCGTAGGAGCCGCCGATGCCGCCGAGCGTCGCCACCGCGCTCGCCAGTTGCGCCGCCTGGATCGGCGTGATGTCGGCGAGGCCGCGCCGGAACAGCAAAAGCGCCAGGATCTCCTCGTCCGGCAGGTCCGGGCTCGAACTGAGCCCGATTTGCGGGTTCGAGGCCGCTCCGGTGACGCCGACGGTCACCGTCGTGCTTTCGACAATCGTGTTGGCGGCAAAGTCCAGTTCCGGGTCGAGCGATCCGGAAAATCCGATGGCACCGCGGGAAAAGTCGAATCGCTGCGACAGGATGCTGAGCCGGCCGCGCCGCATGGCGAACCGGCCGAGCGCCACCGGGCTCGATACCGGCCCTTTCAGGGTCAGCGAACCGCCCAGCTCCGCGTCCATGCCGCGGCCCCGGATGAAGATCCGGTTTGCCGCGCGTATGGCAAGGTCGAGCTGCATTTCCGGACCGCCGGACTGGGATTTGGGCTTTTGTTTCGGCGCGATCGCCTTGTTCTGACGAACGACCGCCTGCGGCGCGTTGCGGTGTTTGACGCTGAGGCTGGCGATCGAGCGCGGCAGTTTTTCCGGAATGGTGATATCGACCCGGTCCAGCACCACGGTTCCGCCGATCGTCGCCGCGCCCTGCAGCGGCCCCTTGACGCTCATGTCGGCGTTGAACTCGGTTGACACCAATTGTCCGTCGGCATAGCGCCCGTCGGCGATCTTCAGGGACAGATCGGCCGGCAGGTTGCTGCCCGGGCTGATCCCGATGCGGCCTCCGGCCGTCAGCGCGCCGCCGCTTGCCAGCGTGCCGCTGAGCCTTTCGATATTGATCTCGTCGAGGCTGAGCCCGGCCTTCAGCGCCAGTTGCCGGATCACCAGCGAGGTGTTGGTGTCCAGAAACGTGGCGCCGCTGGTGGTGAATGTTCCCGAAACCGCCGGCTTGGCGAGCGAGCCGCCGACATCGACGTCAAGAGCGCCGGCACCGGTCAGGCGCAGTCCGCTGCCGGATAGCGGCCGGTCGAGCAGGGTGAAGGGCAGTTTGCCGGTCACGTCGATCGACAGATTTTTTGCTCCGGCGAGCGAGACCCGCCCGGCGGCATTGATTGCAAGGCCGGGATAACCGCCGACGCCGGCCTTGAAGTCGGTCGCATTATCTTGCAACAGGCCTTTCGCCGACAGGGACAGGGGCGGAATGCCGGCGCCGCGGGTCGCGGCGAACGCCGCACGCGACCAGACCGCGTCGTAGGCGATGGCCGGGTTCGCCGACGGGCCGCTGACCGTCACGTTTCCATTCAGCGATCCGGCGGCTCCGGTTCCCGGCGCAACCGCGTCAACCAGCTTCATCGGGATCCGTGCAAGCTGTGCCTCGATCGCAAGGGTCTGCGCCGCCGTACCCGATATTGTCAGCCTGCCGCCGCCGACATCCAGGACGGTTTCGCCGATCCGCGTGACCCCGTCGGCCAGCACGATCTCCGCCGGCCTGGCAAGTTTCGGAACGATGCCCTTGTAGCGGGCCTCGGCCTGTTCGAGCATTATCGCGGTTTGCCCGTCGGCAACGGACACGCGGCCGCCGACCTTGGCCGGAATTCCGGCGGCGACGGCCTTGACGTCGAACGCCGTCGTTCCCGGCGCATCGGTCGAAGCCACATTGACGACGATATCGGAAACGTCCGTCGTCCCGGCCAGCACCTGGCGCACGGTCGCACTGCCGTTTGCCCTCGGCGTGCCAAGGGCATCGTCGACGGTCGCCGACAGTCTGGCCTCATCGATTGCGATGTCGGCATATCTGGTTTCCGGAGCGCTGGCCGAGGCAATGATGCGCAGCGCGCCGTTATCGTCGATGAAATCCGCCTTGGCCTTGAGCGTGCCGGACATGTCGACCAGAAGCAGCGGTGCGATCCGGGAAAGATCCAGGGCGTTGAGGGCGATGGTGCCGGCGGGAACGCCGTTCGGCTGCAGGGCCAGGGTTCCCTGGAGTTTTGTTCCGGCGAATTCGAACAGGAGATCCCTGATCCGGCGGATACCGGTCTCTTCGGTGGAAAGCTTCGCGGAGGCGGTCAGCGGTTCACCGGCAAAGCCGGCCTTGAGCGACAGTGTGCCGCTTGGCGCTGCCGCCGAGGCGACAAGGCTTGCCTCAAGCGTCGGCGCGTCAACGGCCTGGCCCTTGAGCGCGATGTCGGAGCCGGTCGCAATGATCTCGATCTCCGCGCCGGCCGCCGGGCCGCTGGCCTCGAGGTCAAGCGCGATCGCGCCAGCCATGTCGGGGTTGAACAGGGACAGATCCGAAAGCCGGCCCTTTGCCTCGGCGCTGACAGTCTCGCCGTCAAATCCGGCATCGGCGTCAAGGGTCAGGGCCTGCGAGCGGATCGCGACGTCCTTTGCCTGCACGGCCCCGTCCCCGTCGCCGGACAACAATGCCGTCAGGGCGAGCCGGTCGGAAGCCAGCGCGGGAAGGGCCTCGGCATCGACCGGCCATGCTGTATCGGCCTGCAATTTCGCTTCAAAGGTGGACGCGGCCCGGTCGAACCAGGCCGATATCTGTGCGGAGAGTTGGCGCGCGGTCAGCGTTGCCTGTTCGATGCGCAGCACATCGCCGTCGACCGCGCCGCCGGTCTTGAGCGTCACGGTCCCGTCGACAAGTTGCGCCGCCTGGGGGTTCGCGAGCGTCAGCCGGTCGATCTTCAGATCGACGTCGAACGGGATCGCCATCGCCTGCAGGTCGGCGCCCCGGCCCGATGCAACCAGGTTGACCGGCCCCGTCGTGGCCGGTTCGGTCTTCATACCGTCCAGGTCGGCGCTGACGGTCCAGGCCGCATCGCTCATGCTGCCCCGGGCCTCGAAGGTCGCCCTTGGCGCCCGCACCCTCAGCGCCGGATCGGCGGGGTTGGGCGCCAGCCAGCCGGCGTCCGGCGACAGGGCCAGCTTTCCCGTCAGGTCGACGGTTCCGCCGGTCGGATCGAGCGCGCCCCCTGCATTGACCGTAAGCACTTTTGTCGTGAGGTTCGCCTGTCTGATATGGACGCCGCCATCCGCGGTGCGCGCGCCGTCAAGCACCAGCTCCGTGGTTCCGGCAAAAACCGTTCGATAGGGTTCGGGCAGCAAATCGGCCAGCGCGCCGGTAATATCGGCCTTGGCGGCGGTTTCGGATTCGGTGATCGCCAGCCCGGCCTGTCCTTCGACCGTGCGCGTGCCATCGAGGTCGAGGGCGATTTCGGCGGACCAGTCGGCAAGGCTGCCGGCGCCCGTCAGTGCCAGCTCGACGGCTGGGTTGCCGGGAAGACGCAGCAATCCGGCCACGGCGCCGCCAGGCGGTTCGCGCACGGAGATGTCGAGGTCGAGCACATTGTCGTCCGGTGCAAACGCGATCATCGCCCGGGCCGATCCGGCAATATCGTCATCCCGCTCGACTTTGGCCTCCAGCGAAACTTTCAGCGGATCGGCCACGACACTGGCATGGCCCGAGGTGCGCAGATCGAAGTCCGAACCGGCGACGGCCTCGGAAATCTGCAGCCGGCGGACGGCGAAGTCGCGCAGAAAGACGGACACCGGCAATCCGCCCGCCGTGCCGGACGATTGGGGGTCTTCCGCCTGTGCCGAAGACGGCAGCGGCCGTCTGATCACGTGCACCCGTTCCAAAAGCAGCCGGTCTATGGAAACCTCGCGGGAAAACAGGGCGCTCGGGCTCCAGTCCATGGAGATCCGTTCGACGACGAGCCAGGGTCCCTCGCGGTCCGAAAGGGTGACGCCGCCGACCCGCAGCGCGCCGGACAGGATTCCGTCGAGATCCCGGGTTTCGATGGCGAGATCTTCGCTCGAGGCCACGGAATTGATCAGGCCGGCAAGCATGGTGCGCCCGGGCCCGGTCAGGGTCAGCGCGCTGATTGCGGCGACACCCAGGACCAGCACCACGACCAGGGCGACAAGAGCGCCGAATGCGAAGCGTTTGATCATGCCTTCTTTATCGGTCTCCGCCCGGCCCTATACAAGGGTTGAACGCGAGATTGGCTTCTTGAATAGGAAGAAGTGATCCGGCCGGGCGAATTTGTCCGGGTCTTTTGTACCGGGGGACTAAAAGGCGTGGCCGAGACCGAGATAGACCCCGAACTCGTCGTCGCCGCGCCCGGGATTGAGCGGCACCGCCACGTCGAGGCGCAGCGGACCGATTGGCGTCTTGTAGCGTACGCCGAGTCCGGCGCCGAATTGCAGGCTGTCGCCGAAATCGGCGGTGGAATTGTCGAACACGCCGCCGGCATCGACAAACGGCACCACACTGACCGACTTGGTGACGCGAACCCGCGCTTCCACCGAGGTTTCGACGAGGGCGAGACCGCCGGTCGGCGTGCCGTCGGCCGTCGCCGGCCCTGCCTGCTGAAATCCGTATCCGCGCACCGAAGTCGCACCGCCGGCATAAAACCGCCGGTTCGCCGCAATGTCGCTGATGTCGGCGCCGAAGATCGCGCCGCCGCCGACCTTTGCCGCGAGGACGAATCGTTTCGCGGCATCGACCGCCTGGTAGGCGGTAACCTGCCCGCCGACACGGGCGAACCCGACGCTTTGCCTGAGGTCGTAAAACGGCTGGGCGAACACGGTCACCCGATAGCCCTTGGTCGGGTCGAGGCGATCGTCGCGGGCATCGCGGACATATTCGATCGGCGTGCCGATCAGGATATGTTCGGTGGTTCCGAACACATCCTCGATTTCGGAGAGTTCGAATTCCAGATCGCCGCGGATCGTCTGTTTCTCGTCGATTTCGTAGACGAGACCGGCCGTGGCGCCGAGCGAGGTGCGCTTGAACGCCTCCGGATCTTCGAATTCGAAGGTTACGCGCGATTCGAACCGGCTCGCCGGGCCGATCACGCCCGGTTTGGCGAAGGTAAGCGCCGCCCGATATTCAAGCTGGTCGAGGCCGGTGACATCTCCTATCCGCCCGACAGACACTTCGGCGCCGAACTGTTCGCCGCGCCCGAACAGGTTGCGGTGACGCCAGAACCCCTCGATGCCGAGACCGTTTTCGGAATCGACCGTCAACCCGGCGCCGATCACCCGCATCTTGCCTTCCGCGACGGTGATCAGGATCGGGACCGTGCCGTCCGGCATCAGCTGTTTGCCCGGTTCGATCGTCACCCGGCTGAAAATACCGAGTTTGCGCAAACGCTCGGTCGACTGTTCGATCCGGCGCGGATCGTAGGTGCGCCCGACCGGAATGTCGGCATGGCTCGCCACGAAGTCCGGTTCGACCTTTTCCGTCCCCTCGACCTGGACCTGGCCGAAGGTGGCGACCGGTCCGGGATCGAAAAACAGCTCCACATCCAGCGTCGAATTCTTGTGGTCGGCGACCACGTTCTGGTCGACCAGCTGGGCCAGAGGGTGGCCACGCTCCTGAAACACCCGCACGAGCCTGGATTCGGCGGCCAGAATGAGGCTGGACCGGGCGATTTGCCCCGGGATCAGATCGTAGTCGGCAGGGTTTTCGGTACCGCCGCCGGCAAGCGTGATCTTTGTCGCCCCGAAGCGGAACAGGGCGCCCGGTCTGATGGTGACGGTCACGGGAACCGGATGCGCGACCCGTCGTTCCGGGTCGAGATCGACGGAATCGAGATCCGTGCCCGCCACCGTGACATCGACGGTGCCGCCGTAGCGTCCGGCATCGTAGAGCGCGGCTAGCAGGAGATTGCGGTCGGATCGGGCCCGCGAGATCACGCCGATCAGACCGGAGGGCGGATTGTCCTGGCCCGAAACCAGGGCCGAGGTCTCCTCAAGCGATCCCGCAAGGTCCGAAGTCTGGCCAGGGGCTTCGCCGAGCACGGAGAACCGGACCTCATAGGGCGTCGGATCCGGAACGGTTTCGGTTTCGGACTCCGACTTGTCGCCACCGAAGAAGGATTTGCCGAACAGGTCGAGCGCCGTCGCGGGCGGGGCAAACGCCAGACAGGCTGACAGAATCAGGACCGCGCCCGACAATCGCCTGGCGTTTGTCGAAACAATCCTTCCTGTCTTGTCGGCCAAGTCAGAGCACAACGCTGATACACCTTCCCCGCATGTCTCAACTGCTTAGCAAATATCGACGGTGGGGTACACAAATACCGGGCAGCACAATCCTGCCACGAAAGCCTTGCCAAAGCGGAAACGCACACTGCGGATCGCCTCTCGATCTTTGATCGGTACTTTTACCGGTCCCGCATTGTGTGGCGGGCCCTTCGAGGGCGATCGACTGTCACCGATCCGCGTCGATCGCTCTGACCACGCCGGGCAGGGCTTCGGCCAGCACATCCAGATCGGCATCGGTTCCGGCCGAAACCCGGATGCAGCGGTTCTGCGGCGCGACGCCCGGCATGCGCACGAACACGCCGGCAGCCACCAGGCCGGCGAGCACCGCCTTGGCGTAGGCATCGTCGCGGCCGCAATCGATCGCGACGAAATTGGTGGCGCTGTCGAGCGCCTCAAATCCATTGTCTCGGGCTATCCGTCCGATCCGCTCGCGCGATTTCGCCACCTGGTCGCGCACCCGGGGAACGTGATCCCGGTCGTTGAGGGAGGCCAGCGCCCCGGCCTGGGCGATCCGGTTGACGCCGAAATGGTTGCGGATCTTGTTGAAGGCATCGGCAAGCCCGGCTTCGGCGATACCGTAGCCGATCCGCGCGCCGGCCATGCCGTAGGCCTTTGAGAAGGTCCGGAAGCGGATCACCCTGTCGTTGGAGACATCGAGCGGCGGCGCGATTCCCTCCGGGGCGAATTCCACGTAGGCCTCGTCGAGAATGAGCAGACTTGCCTCCGGGACCCGGTCGATCAGGGACTGCACGGTTTCGGCCGAGTGCCATGTCCCCATCGGATTGTCCGGATTGGCGAAGTAGATCAGGGGCGCGCCGGTTTCCTCGGCCTTCGCGATCAGCGCGTCCGGGTCTTCGTGATCGCCCTTATAGGGCACGGCATGCAGGACTCCGCCGAAACCGGAAACATGAAAATTGAACGTCGGATAGGCGCCGAGCGAGGTCACCACGGGCGTTCCCGGCGACACCAGCATGCGCGCGAGGTAACCGAGAAGGGCGTCGATGCCCTCGCCGATCACGATGTTTTCCGGTTGCACGCCCAGTCCGTCGGCAAGTCTGTGCTTCAGGTCGTGATTCTCGGGGTCGCCATACTGCCAGATGCCGGCGGCGGCGTCCGCCATCGCCGCGACCGCCGCCGGGGAGGGTCCGAAGACGTTTTCGTTGGCGCCGATCCGGGCGCGGAAGGGTTTGCCCATGCCGCGCTCCTGGGTTTCCGGCCCGACAAAGGGAACCGTTGACGGCAATCCCTCGACAAGCGGCGTATATCTTGGTCCGGACATGGCGCCCTCCGATTGTTGTTCTGCGGCCCGGCCGGTATTCGGTGCTCCGGCCTGTTTGCGATGCGCCAATGTGACTAATAAGCCGCCCGGCGGAAAACAAGCCTTTTGTACGCGCCGACGGGTTCGGGCCGCTCGTTCCGTCGACAGATGGCGTGCCCGGCCTGGCGCCGGGGAACCCGTTGGAAACCGGCCAGCAGATCATCATTGCCGGGACAGTTGATTTGACCGGCTTTCAGGTCCCTTCACGCGCCCAGATACCTTTTCCCGGCGTCCGCCGGGCAACCGCAACGGGTCGGAACCGGGCCGATCGAGCCATGAGTCAAAAAAGGCCGGCCACTGGTATTAATACTAGCCGGCGACCATTCTGTTCGTTTTAGCGCCTGGAATCCGCGTTTATTCGACGTCAGGCATTGACGAATTTTCAGTATTTGACAATACTTTGACTTGAACGATCCGATTGGCAAACGTAGAAAGTCTGCCAATGCATCGCTTCAGCAATTTGGCGATGTCGGGTTCATTTGAGTGTGCAGACCGGTTGAACCGCTCTCACGGCTGCAACACTTGGAGCATGGAGACCACTCAATGAAACTATCACGCAGAGACTTTGTCGCGGGAGCCGCATCCGCCGCGGCCTTTACCGCTGCGGCGCCGGCCATTGCCCAGAGCGGGCAATGGTACAACGGCACCATATCCGACAATGGCGTCAATTTCCGCGCCACCAATTTCGGTGTCGTCGATCCGAAATGGAAGCGCCAGATGGTCGTGTACAATTCTCCGGAAAAACCGGGCACGGTCGTCATCGATACACGCAATCACTTCCTCTACTGGATCTGGGAGAACAATACGGCCCTGCGCTACGGCGTCGGCGTCGGCAAGGAGGGCTTCCAGTGGTACGGACGCGCCCGCGTCGATCGCAAGGTGCTGTGGCCGCGCTGGGTTCCGCCGGCCGAGATGCTGAAACGCAGCCCGCACCTGCCCAAGCGTGTCGAAGGCGGTTCGCCGAAAAACCCGCTCGGCTCGCGCGCGCTCTATCTGTTCGCAAACCGCGCCGATACCGGCTACCGGATTCACGGCAACACGTCGCCCTGGTCGATCGGCAAGGACGCGTCCAGCGGCTGCATCCGCATGTTCAATGAGGATGTCATCGATCTTTATCAGCGGTGTCCGATCGGAACCGGCGTTCTTGTGCTCGAGCACCTCGGCACCACCGAGAAGGAAGGCGTCCGCGAGGCGACCAAGGAAACCTGACACGGTTTCAACAGGCAAAGTCCGGCGGGCGCGGGTTAACGACCCGCTGGACCGACAAGAGATCGGAGCGCGGTTCAAAGCAGTTTGATCGCGCTTTCGATGGTTCGGACTGATCCGTGGCGGTGGCCATGGCGATGTGTGGCATCGAGACAGTCGGAACCGGGGAGGATCGAGCAATTTCGCGCCGGATGGGGATCCGGGCGCAAACCGGTTGGCCGGCCTGTTGAACGGTCCGCCGGATGCTCTGAGTAAACGCGTAATGGGAGCAAGGGTTCGATGAGTGCAAGACGATTTTTGAAAATGCCTGTCCTGGGCATTGCCGCGATCATGGCGGCGGGATTTCTGGCCGGGTGCGCTTCCGTCGACGAAGTCGGCAATTCCGGTGTCAGGGTTTCAGGCAAGACCGGGACGCCGATCCAGGCCTTCGCCAATATGAAAGCCGGCAGCGAAGAAGATTTCATCATGCATGTCGGTCGCCGCACCTATTTCAAGGCCAACTCGGCAGTGCTCGACGGCACCGCCAAGGCGACGCTCGACAAACAGGCCCAGTGGCTGGCCCAATATCCGAAATGGTACATCAAGCTGCAGGGACATGCCGATGATCCCAGCAACAACGGCAAACTGTCGTCGCAGCGTGCCGACGTCGTGATGGCCTATCTGGTTTCGCGCGGGGTTTCGCCCGATCGCATGTGGTCGAAGGGCTATGGCCGAAAACGCCTGGTTCAGGATTGCCCCGACATCACCTGCAAGTCGCAAAACCGCCGGGTGGTGTCGAACCTGCGCGAAGAGCTTGAAGACCATGTCATCGCTAAGCGTCGGCAAGCTGCTCAATAGCATCGCGTACGGCGTCGATCCCGATCCACTTTTCGCTTGATGTCGCAAGCACGTCCGGATGCGCCGCCGGGCGTTTGCGCACCCGTTCGATGGTCTCGGCCACAACCCGGTCGACCGCCGGCGGCTTGATCTTGTCGATCTTGGTCAAGACGCACTGATAGGACACGGCCGCCCGGTCGAACGCGTCCATGACGGCGATGTCGTTTTTCTTCAGCCCGTGCCGGGAATCGATCAGCAGGAACACCCGGCGCAGGTTGGCGCGCCCGCGCAGGTAATCCTCCGTCAGTGCGGTCCATGCGTCGACCGCGGCCTTCGGCGCCGCCGCGTACCCGTAGCCGGGCAGATCGACGATGCGGACCGGCAGCGATTCCGAAACGAAGAAATTCAACTCCTGGGTGCGTCCGGGCGTGTTCGAGGTCCGGGCAAGGCCGCGTTTCGCCGTCACCCCGTTGATCAGGCTGGACTTGCCGACATTGGAGCGGCCGGCAAAGGCGACCTCGATAATGTCGTCGGAGGGCAATTGATCCATGCCGCGTACGCCGAGCAGAAACGTCCAGTCGGAGGCAAACATCTGGGTGACCCATCGGGTTTCTGTTCACGGCCGCGCGCCCGAACAGGCCGAGATGCGAAGGCATCTCATTGTTGACGTCACAGCGACGGCCGGTTCCGGCCGACGCAGGCCCCAGAGTCGTGGCAGGCCCCAGAGCCGTGGCAGGTCCCGGAGCCGTCGGTGGGGCCGTTGGTATTATTCGGCCGGCTTGTCCTGCTTCTTGCGGAACATGGCCTTGATATTGTCGAACAGCTCGATCTTGACCCCGTAGCGGCGCATGATGAAGCCCTGCTGCAGGATCGAAAGCGAGTTGTTCCAGGCCCAGTAGATCACCAGTCCGGCCGGGAAGCTGGCCAGCATGAAGGTGAACAGGACCGGCATCCAGTTGAAAATCATGGCCTGGGTGGCGTCGGTCGGTGCGGGGTTCATCTTCATTTGAATGAACATGGTCACGCCCATGATCAGGGGCCAGATTCCCAGAACCGGCATCCAGGCCGGCAGGTCCCAGGGCAGGAGGCCGAACAGGTTGAACAAGGTCGTGGGATCGGGCGCCGAAAGATCCTGGATCCAGCCGAAAAACGGCGCGTGGCGCATGTCGATGGTGACGAACAGAACCTTGTAGAGCGCAAAGAACACCGGAATCTGGATCAGGATCGGCAGGCAGCCGGAAAGAGGATTGATCTTTTCCTTCTTGTACAGCTCCATCATGGCCTGTTGCTGCTTCTGCTTGTCGTCCGGAAACTTCTCTTTCAAAGCCATCATTTCCGGTTGCAGCTTCTTCATCATCGTCATCGACTTGTATGACTTGTTGGCCAGCGGGAAGAAGACCAGCTTGATGATGACCGTGACGCCGAGCATGGCCAGGCCGAAATTGCCCATGATGCTGTAGAGGTACTGGATCATGAAGAACAGGGGCTTGGTGATGAAGTAGAACCAGCCCCAGTCGATCATCAGTTCAAATTTCGAAATCCCGAACTTTTCCTCGTAACCGTCAATCAGGCCGACATCCTTGGCGCCGGCGAAGAGACGGGACGTGACTTCCGAGCTTGCTCCGGCCGCGACGGTCACCGCGTCGCTGAGATAGTCGGACTGGAAGGTCGGTTTCAGGCCGACGGTGCCGGAGGTGAAGTGCGGCCGGAATTCGGAACCCGCCGGCGGCACCAGCGCCGTTGCCCAGTATTTGTCGGTGATCCCGACCCAGCCGTCGGCATGTTTGCCGTAGGTGAGCTGCTTTGTGTCTTCGAAATCGTCGTAGTCGACCTCCTGCAGGCCTTCTTCGCCGAACACGCCGATCAGGCCCTCATGCAGAATGTAGAAATTTTCGGTTTGGGGAATCCCGTGCCGGGATACCAGGCCGTAGGGATACAGGCTGACCGGATTGCCGGTGGCGTTTTCGACGCTCTGCGTGACGGTGAACATATAGGCGTCGTCGATGGCGATGGTTTGTTTGAACACCAGGCCGGCGCCATTGTCCCAGGTCATCTCCAGGGGATTGGACTGAGTCAGCGGCGCATCGGAAGCAACCGACCAGACGGTTTTGGAGTTCGGAACGGCCACTTCCGTGGTTCTGTCCACCGACCAGCCGAATTCGGCATAATAGGGATTGGAACTGCCCGATGGCGACAGCAGGACGACGGTCGGACTGGTCGGGTCGACGGTCTCGCGATAATTCAACAGGTGCAGGTCGTCGATGCGGCCGCCGGTCAGATTGACCGAGCCTTCCAGCCGGTCGGTTTCGATGCGGATGCGTTTCGACGCCGTGACGACGGCTTCGCGGTCTTGTCCGGCGCCCGGCACGGATACCGACTGGCTGTCTGCGGCCGGCGCGCCCGGCGTGGGAACGGTGCTGTCCGGCGTCGCGGCCGGGTTTGTCGTGCCGGCGGTTTCCGTCTGCTGGGCCCTGAGAGCTTCCTGGCGTTTTCTTTCCTGTTCCACCTGCGGGCCGAGCACGAAATACTGCCAGCCGAGCAGGACGATGATCGACAGAATCACGGCCAGGACGACGTTTTTGTTGTCTCCCACGCTTATCCCCTCGTGTGGTTTGCTGCCGGTCGGGCAGCGGGATTTGAGCCCCGGTTTTTTGAGCGTCTGTTCGGATCGATTGTACGGAATGCTGTGCGCAGGTCCCGGCACAAGACATCGTAAGGCAGCGACAGGGCCTGTCGCCGCCCGATCAGGACATAGTCGATATGGGGGGCGGCACGGTCTCCGGCAACCGGCGTTCCGTCAGACGGTTTTCCCGTCCGATCGGAAATATCGGCTCGTACCGGAATTGAAGCCTGAACGTCCGTGACCGCAGCCTTGAGGCGTCGTCTGATGCGGTTGCGCTCAACGGCGTTGCCGGTTTTCTTGGTGACGGTGAATCCCACCCGTGCGCCCGAACACGCGACGCGCTGAAGCCTGGCCTGCAAAGAAAACGCGCTCCTGTGCAGGCGCGCGCCCTTGGCAACCTCGACAAACTCGGCGCGTTTCTTCAAGCGATCCATGGCACACCGCTGGAAAGCCGGCGCAATATCAGGCCGACAGCCGTTTGCGGCCCTTTGCCCGGCGGCGTGCGATAATGGCGCGGCCGTTCTTGGTTGCGATACGCGAGCGAAACCCGTGGCGGCGCTTGCGGACAAGATTGCTTGGCTGATATGTACGTTTCATAACTTACCGCCGCTGTCTTGCGGCGCCTCGACTTCGATAAATTCCGCGGAAAGTGCTCTCGCCATCGCCACCGATCAAGTGGTCGAAATAAAGGTCAGGAGAACAAAGCCTTATTTGGCGCGCTTATACGGACGACCGCGCCGGAAGTCAATCAAAACCGGCCCGGACAAAACCGACCCGGACAATCCGGCGCAGCCGGGTCGCCACGGTCAAATGCGAATCTCTTCAGGCAGCGGGACGAGCCCCCGGAACGAGTTCTGCGGAGCACCTTGACGGCAAATGCCATCCGGAGCGATGCGATCACCTGATTTCACATGGAGTTGAGCACGACTTGCGCAATCGGGTCATTCACGCGCATATGACAAAATGCAATCATATGGTCAGACTTTGCCTGTAATAGATATCAGTCAGGATCTCCAAAGCATGGTTTGTTCAATCCGTCCCGGATTGGACGGGCAAGCCGTGCCGCGCTCGGTCCACGACCTGGAACAAACGCGTTCGGTCAACCCGCTTCGACCCGACCGCACCGTTGGCTTTTCCGATTGGCCGGACGTGTCCGGCCGGAAGAGTGCCCAGAAACAGGAGCTTGTCGTTGTTGTGCTGAACAAGGACGTGCTGCAAGCGATTGGAACAAGATCATGCCGCACTCCGGCCCCCGTCGTGGCCCGGACCTGGCCCGGATCGAACGTGAACCGCAAGTGGAATTGGAGACGCCCATAGTACCGGAGGCCGACCAGGAAGCCGCGCCTCGCGCCAAATCCGCGTCTCCGCTGAAACGCTGGGGACCGCTGATTGCAATCGGTGTGCTGATGGCCATCGGATTCGGCATGGGCTGGCATCGCTATCTGTCGCTGTCCGAATTCATCCGCCAGCGGGCGGATCTGCAGGCCTTTGTCTCGGATAACCTGGCAATGGCGGTGGGCGCCTATATCCTCGTCTACGTGACGACGGTGGCCCTGTCGCTGCCCGGCGCCGTGATCCTGACGATTGCCGGCGGGTTCCTGTTCGGCGCCATGTTTGGCGGTGCAACAACGGTGTTTGCCGCGACAATCGGCGCGACGCTGATATTCTGCGCGGCGCGAACCGCGCTCGCCGACGCGCTGCGGCGCAAGGCCGGACCGTTTCTGACGAAACTTTCGCAAGGGTTCCGCGACAATGCCCTCAGCTATCTCCTGTTTTTGCGGCTGGTGCCCGCGTTTCCGTTCTGGCTCGTCAACATCGCCTCGGCGCTTCTCGATGTCCGGCTGCGGACCTTTGTCGTCGGCACTTTCGTCGGCATCATACCCGGCACCTTTGCCTTCGCCTTTGTCGGCGCCGGCCTCGGCAGCCTGATCGAGGCACAGGAGCGGGCCAATCCCGGCTGCGCCGATGCCGGCACCTGTGCGATCGACCCGATGGCCCTGGCGACACCGGAATTGCTTGCCGCGTTCGCGGCACTGGGCGTGCTGGCCGTTCTGCCGGTCATTATCAAGAAGGTTCGAGGCAACAGCTGAAGATCGAGACGCTCGTGGCATGGGGACAGGTGCCCGTCGCGGAGAGATTGGGGTGACGAAACAATGGGACGCAAGTCATGGACAAAACCCTGACACCCGATATCTGCGTGATCGGGGCGGGAAGCGGCGGTCTGACGGTTGCGGCGGCATCTGCCGCCTTCGGCATCGATGTCGTGCTTGTCGAAAAGGGCGAAATGGGGGGAGACTGCCTGAACACCGGCTGCGTCCCCTCCAAGGCGCTTATCGCGGCGGCGCGCAAGGTGCATGCGATCAGGACCGCCGGGCATTTCGGCGTTTCGGCCGGAGACGTTGAGGTCGATTTTCAACGGGTGCACGATCATGTTCACGAAGTGATCGCGGCGATCGCGCCGAACGATTCGGTTGAACGGTTCACCGGCCTTGGCGTGCATGTCGTCCAGGAAGCGGGGGAATTCGTCGACGAAAAAACCGTGCGCGCCGGCGAGACCCTGATCCGGGCGCGCCGCTTCGTCATTGCCACCGGATCGACGGCTGCCGTGCCTCCCATCGACGGTCTTGCCGACGTCGACTATCTGACCAATGAATCGATCTTCGACCTGACAAAGGGTCCGGACCATCTGATTGTCATCGGCGGCGGCCCAATCGGAATGGAACTGGCCCAGGCGCATCGCCGCCTCGGTGCCCGGGTCACGGTCCTGGAAGCCATGCAACCGCTCGGCAAGGACGATCCGGAACTGGCCGCCATCGTCGTCGACAGCCTGCGCGCCGAAGGCGTGGACATTCGTGCCGAGACCCGGGTGACCCGGGTCGCGCAAAACGGCGACACCATCGACGTCGAGGTCGAGACGGCGACCGGAACCGAAACCGTGTCCGGCACCCATCTGCTGGTGGCGGTCGGGCGCAAGCCCAGCGTGGAGGGGCTCGGTCTTGAGAGAGCCGGCATTGCCTATGACCGCGCCGGCGTGACCGTGGACAATGCCCTGCGCACCAGCAATCGCCGGGTCTACGCCATCGGCGATGTGGCGGGCGGCCCGCAATTCACCCATGTCGCCGGCTATCAGGCCGGACTGGTGGTGCAATCGATCCTGTCGCCGTTTGCGGCCCGGCAGAACCTGTCCGCGCTGCCCTGGGCCACCTATACGGATCCGGAATTCGCCCATGTCGGCATGAGCGAGGCAGAGGCGGCTGAAAAACACGACAACATCCGGGTGCTGCGCTGGCCCTACAGCGAAAACGACCGCGCCCAGGCGGAACGCCGCACCGAGGGCCACATCAAGGTGATTGTCGACCGCAAGGGCCGGATCCTCGGCGCCGACGTGGTCGGGGAAAATGCCGGCGAGATCATCAACATGTGGGCTCTTGCCCTATCGCAGAAGATGAAGATCGGCGCATTCCGGAATTACATCTCCCCCTATCCCACCTTCGCGGAAATCGGCAAGCGAGCCGCCGTCAGCTATTATGCCGGCGCAACGTCCAACCCTTTGCTGCGCCGGATCATCCGGTTTATTGTGAACCTCAAGTAGCGCCTTTTCCGGTTCCCGTGCATCCGACTTGTGGTTTCCAGCGTATCCGGTCCAACACCCACAGATTGACGTGGCGGCAAATGCCGCCCATTTATGATGGGTGTGGCCGGTTCAATTCGGCCCGGATTGGCATTCCCGAGCTTTTCCCGTTTGGCCGGATCGGCACAAACGGGTAGAAACGCGTAGGAATCGCGTGCGCGCAGGCCGGGAATGGGAGCTGTTCGGTGTTTTCCATAACAGCGGTCGGCTCCGGCCGGCGACGTGCGCCGGGTCCCGTTCGGGGTGACATACGGTTCGAGTCGCGGCGGCGGCCCGACATCGAGGGGACAACGTGTCGAGTACGCATGGCAGATCACTGGAGACCACTCCCGCGAATGGCCTGAACCACAAGGGTTTGGACCAGGCAGCGGTGCGCCGTGGCGGATGGGGATTGTCCAGCAAGCTGCTCGTCCTGACGGTTGTGTTTGTCATGCTCGGCGAAGTGTTCATTTTCGTGCCTTCGATCGCCAACTTCCGCAACAACTGGCTGGCCAACAAACTGGCCACCGCCCGGGTGGCATCGGTTGTCATTTCCACCACCGACGAGGTTCCGAAATCCCTGGAGGACACGCTGTTCCGGCTGACCGGCGCGCTGGCGCTGGCAATCCAGAACGACGACCGCCGGCGCATGATCTTCCGCTCCGACGGTCTGGTGCCGCCGGACTATGAAGTGCGGCTCGGCGATATGATGCCCTATGCCGCGATCGTGGAATCGTTCGAGATCCTGTTCAACGGCGACCGGGTGATGCGGGTCATCGACCGGCCGATCGACGGCGAAGTGGCGCTGGAGATGATCGTGCGCGAGGATGCGCTGCGCGATGCCATGCTGGCGTTCGGGCGCAATATCCTGATCCTGTCCCTGATCATTTCCGCCACCACCGCGGCCCTGGTCTATGTCAGCCTGCGCTGGCTGTTCGTGCGCCCGATGGTGCGCATCACCGAGAACATGCAGGACTTCAGCGACAATCCGGAAAATGCCGACCGCATCATCTCGCCCTCGGCGCGCGGCGACGAGATCGGCGAGGCGGAAAACCGCCTGCGCGGCATGCAGGAGCAATTGTCCAAGACCCTGATCCAGCAGCGGCGTCTTGCCGATCTCGGCCTGGCGGTTTCCAAGATCAATCATGATCTGCGCAACATTCTGGCCTCGGCGCAATTGTTCTCAGACCGGCTCAGCGACCTGCCGGACCCGACGGTGCAGCGTTTCGCGCCGAAACTGATCGCCAGTCTCGACCGCGCCATCGGCTACACCCGTTCGGTGCTGTCCTACAGCAAGCCGCAGGAAGCGCCGCCCGAGCGCCGGACCTTCGATCTGCGCCAGCTGGTCGATGAGGTCGGCGACGTGCTCGGCCTGTCCCTGCACGAGACGGTCGCCTGGCGCAACGACATCGAGCCCGGCACAAGGGCAAATGCCGATCCGGAGCAATTGTTCCGGGTGGTGATGAATCTCTGCCGCAATTCGGTTCAGGCGCTTGCAGCCGACACCGAGCGCACCGACCACGAGATCCGCGTCGGATGCACGACGTCCGGCGACACGCTGATGATCCTGATTTCGGACAATGGGCCGGGCATTCCCGAACGGGCAAGGGACAATCTGTTCAAGGCGTTCCAGGGTTCCATGCGCCCGGGCGGCACCGGCTTGGGCCTGCCGATCGCGGCCGAACTGGTGCGCGCCCATGGCGGCACGATCGCCCTGGAGGACAGGGAGCCGGGCGCCCATTTCTGTATCACCCTGCCGGGCTCGGCCGCGGAGAAATCGCCGCCCGCCTCGCCGGAGCAAGGCGATCGCGACCGGCCGCAGACCGCGACCGTGTGAGCGCTCCGTTCAGCGCGAAAGCGCTGCGTTCCCGTCCCTTCGTCGCGGCGTGGTCGGGCGGAAGCCTCGGCGGGCAAGATTTCTCCGAAATAGTCCGCCGCGACGCTTGATTTCCACGATCGAACCCATTAGGGGTATCGCCTTGTCGAAGATGCGTTCGCCCTTCTGGGCAACGGGAGCGGACCGGAGGTCGGCTCGAAGCAAAGAACGCAGACGACAGGACGCACCGGTAGCTCAGCTGGATAGAGCACCAGACTACGAATCTGGGGGTCGGGGGTTCGAATCCTCCCCGGTGCGCCATTTTTTCTCTCACGACATTCGCTTTGCTCTAGTCTCCGAGGGGCGAGCAAAGCTCGGCGGGCGGTCGCCCTTGCGAACCCTTGGGTTCGGGGAGCCGGCGCTAGATCGCCTGGAAATAGGGCGCAAAAATATCTTCGAACAGAGGACGCGGGCGCAGCCGGAAGGCATCGCCGACGACGCGCGCATTCCGGATGCGGTCGATCCGGAACACGCGCGCTGACGTGCGAAGGTGATCCCACGCCATGATGTACCAGACCGGCCAGTTCAGAAGAATATAGTGGGCTTCGATCACGCGACGGGTTCGCTCACCCGCCTCCGATTGATAGTCGATCTCAAGGCAATGCTGCCGCAGGAAGGCGTCCGCGATCTCCTCGGAGAGGTGCGGCGCCGGTGCCGCGTAGAGCGACACGACGTTCGCCGACGCATTGGTCCCGATCAGGATGCGTTTGCGGATTGTGTTGACGGTGCGGCGCTGTTCCTGGGGGAAGGCCTGAAAAAGCTTCTGGCGAATGGCCTTCAGGTGGCCGGTCAGGATCGGGGATTGCAGGGATTCCATGATCGCCAGCGCGAGGATCAGCTCCACCACTTCCTGATGGTTCAAATGCAGGCGCTCGATCCCCCAGCGGCCGTTCAGGCGAATGCCTCCGCCGCGGCCCCTGTCCGACTCGATCGGATATCCGGCGGCCCTCAGGTCGGCGAGTTCGCGCATCAGGGTGCGCTGGCTGACGTCCAGATGCCCGCACAGGTCCGCGGTCGTCCAGTGCGCTTCGGACCGCAGCAGACCGATCAGACGATTGCGCCGTTCAGCGCGGTGTTCAAAGCTGACTTTTGCCATCGGGTTTATATGTCATATAACGGCATAATTATCGATATCCCTTTCATCCAAAGGGCTCTTCGCCGCGAATTGGACATGACGTGGCGTGACGGCACATGGACGCAAACGTGCTGCAGGCGAGAAACCGCCAGCACGATATGGCAAAAGGAGATTTCCCCATGAAGCACTATTTCAACCCGATGAGCCGGGCGGTCACCACCGACTGGATGTTCAGGGAACTCGGTGTTGCGCACGAACAAGTCATCATCGACCTGTCGGCCGGCGAGACCAAGTCTCCCGAATTCCGGAAAATCAACCCGATGGGCAAGCTGCCGGCGCTCGTGGACGGCGAAACAGTGGTGACCGAGGTCGCGGCCATCTGCGCTTACCTGGCCGACAGATTTCCGGAAAAGGGCCTCGCGCCGGATGCGGGGTCTCCGGATCGCGGTCCCTATTACCGCTATCTCTTTGTGGCGGGCAACACGATCGAGCCGGCGCTTGCGCTTGCCGCCGCAGGCATCGAACATCCCCAGCCGAGCTCCGCCGGATGGGGGGACATGGCGCGCGTCGTGGCAACGATCGAGACGATGACACCCGAAACCGGCTGGGCCCTTGGCGCACAATTCACGGCCGCCGATATCGTCTTCGGCGGCCTGTTGGATTTCGCGATGGCCTTTGGTTTGCTTGAGGCATCGCCCCGTGTTGCCGGCTATGTGGAACGCATCCGGGACCGTCCGGCCTATCGGGAGACGCATGCGGCGTTCCTGAACATGAGTGGCGGCAGCCGATAGGGTCGAAGGTATCGGGTCGAATTTGAGTGACGCGATGTCTGCAATACTTTCACAGAATCGAACAGGAGATTGGCGGCCTTCCACATTTTGTCACGATCGAAGGTTTCCGGTGGTCACGCCGACCGCCCGGAAACCCTGCCAGGCCAAACGGCCGCCGCAATTCGGTCGAGAGCTATTCGCATCTCCCGTGCTTCCGCCACAGGTCGGGATCATGGCCGGACGGAACAGCCTGGCAGGGGGCATCGGAATAGCCGCGAAGCGCGTTGTATCTTGTGATTTGCCGGTCGGTCAGCAGATCGGGCGTGAGCAGGTGCCGGGACAAGTGGATGAACCTGAGGTCGGCCCGTCTGGATTCGGCTTCTTCGACCAGGGCTCGAAGACTTTGGCTGTCAAGGTCATGCCGGGCAAGCGCGTCGCTGAGGGCCGCCTCGGCCTCAATGAATCTTTTGCCCGCCGCAACAGCGGCTTGCCGCATTTCCGCATAGAGTTTTTCCAACCGGTTCACCTGCTCCGGCGACAAATCCAGCTCGGCCTTCAATTGCAGAAGGTGTTTTGGGCCGGGTTTGCCGCTGAGTTCCGCCGGGAGCGCCAGCCCCCAGCCGCCGCCGCGGGTCAACTCGGCAATATCGTCGCCTGAAAGGCTCTTGATGGTACGGGCCTGATACCCGGCATAGGGCGAGACGCCTGGTGCGTTTTCATGATCCTGCGCCCGCGCGGTGAACGAAAAAAGCGCCGCGATGACCAGGGTTGCAGCAATCCCGAACCGTTGCATTGTCAGGACCTCCCGGGTTGAACCGGCACCATCCGTAGCACTTGCGCCCAAATCGTCATATGATAGCAATCATGTCGTGCCCGTTCTCCGAAATGTTCAAGGATGGTCGTTCAATCTGTCTGGAGGCCGGCGACCATCTGTTCCTTTCAGGCGATCCGGTACATTTCATGTATTTGATAACCGGGGGACAGGTCGACCTCCTGAGGCACACGCGGACCGGTTCCGTCATGATCATGAACCGTGTGTTTGCCGGACGTGTCGCTGCGGAGGCGTCCGCCTATTCCGACACCTATCACTGCGATGCCAGGGCAAGATCTGCCTCGACGCTTCGGGCCTTGCCGGTGGATGCCTTCCTGAAGCGGCTTGAGAGCAATGGCCGGGCGACGCGCCAATGGGCGGAATATCTGGCGCATGAACTGCAGCAATCGCGTCTGCAGGCTGAAATCAGGGCGCTCAAGACGGTCGCGGAACGGCTTGATGCGTGGGTCGGCGTCGCCGGAGACCTGCCGCCAAAAGGGTCCTGGCAGGATGTTGCGCAAATCCTTGGCGTGTCGCGCGAGGCGCTCTACCGCGAACTGGCCCGCAGGCGCCGTGACCTGAACGTCAACACGCCCTAGCGGATCGACCGAAACATTCGAATCCCTGTCGCATGATCGAATATTCCAGCGTAACCAATTCAAATGTTTCGATAAGTTGATCCATTGCCAAAAAACGCCGGGGGTTCGAAGCGTTTGATTCGGACCACCAGCAGCATGGCGATCTTCATTGCGGCATGTCCTTCGATCCATTGCCATCTTGACCTTCCGGTAACTGGAGGGTTTAGATCTGTTCGAAAATGGATCTTCAGATGAATCGTTACCTGATCGCAATGGTCTGTGCCGTGGTTGTTTCCGCCGGATTGCTGGCGGTCTTTTACCCTTGGCAAACGGACAACGGCAATTCGGCAACGGATACCCGGGCGCTGGCGGACATAATCGTCCCCGATGCGCTCTCAGCCCGTGCGCGGGTGGGAAAGGGCGTTTATCAAGCCGAATGTGCGGCCTGTCACGGTACCGATGCCGTCGGAAAAGACGGCATTGCCCCGCCATTGGTGCATGTCATCTATGAACCGTCTCACCACGGTGACGAAGCCTTTCAGCGTGCGGTAGCCGTGGGCGTTCGCGCACATCATTGGCCATTCGGAAACATGCCGCCGGTCAAAGGTCTGACGCGCGCAGATGTTGCGATGATCGTGGCCTATGTCCGCGAACTGCAGCAGGCAAACGGCATCAACTGAAGATCTGCAAGGCAGGAGCGACGACCTCGAGCATGTCGCATCGAAGTATTCGGGCGTGATAACGACTCTTGATGAATTGAAGGCCGCAATGGGATCGGTCGGGCAGATCTGCAAGGCCTGCCATTCGCACGATCGCAAATGAGAAGCCGTGATGCCGGCGGCGCGAGGTCGGCGGATTGTCGAACGGGTCATGCAATGAAGAAAATGTGCGTCGTATGGGTCTGTTTTCTGGCGCAACCGGCTCTTGCCGGGCACGAACTGGAAAACCGTGATCTGGAAAATGGCCGCCGGCAATACGCGGCGCAGTGTGCATCCTGCCACGGGAAGAACCTTGAGGGCGCTCCAAACTGGAGAACGCCCGGAGACGACGGTGTTTTGCCGGCGCCGCCGCATGATGAAACCGGACACACATGGCATCACGACAACCAGCTCCTGTTCGCCTACACACGGCTTGGCGGTCAGGAACTGCTTGCGCAAAGAGGCATCACCGATTTCAAAAGCGGCATGCCCGGGTTCAAGGACAGCCTGACAGACGATGACATCTGGGATGTTCTGGCTTTCATCCGTTCGACATGGCCGCAAGAGATCCGTGCCGCTCATGCGGCCCGCAATCCGCCGCATGAGTGACGGTTTCATTCCATAGTCCCGTGCATCCGGCCCCGGATCGCGTTTGCGCAACAATAGGTCGGCAGCTTGGTGCGCGAATCCGATGTCACGCGACACGCTGTAGGCCGACTGCGTCACAAATTAATTTCACTAACAAATTCAACGGTTCGTGAGCCGCTTACGAGGTCCCGGACACAGCGATGTTCATTTTCCTCCACCTCATCCTGAGGTGCGGAGCGCAGCGGAGCCTCGAAGGACGGATGGCGTGCACTGGATCGTCCTTCGAGGCCCGGCTGCGCCGGGCGCCTCAGTCCATATGTCCCCTTGGGGGTTGCGGTGAACGGCCTCGACGCATGTGAATACGAGGGTTGCGTCGGGGTTGCCGATGCAGAGCCTCAAACATGGGAGACCGTTCGATATGGAGGATATGCTTTTTGTAGGTCTGGATACAGACAAGAATTGGATTGACGTAGCAATTGCGGATTCGCGGCGCGGCGGTGAAGTTCGTCATTACGGTCGGATCCGAAATGAACCGGCGGTTTTGAGTGGCGTTATCAGGAAGCTTCTCAAGAGCGCGGATGAACTTGTCGTTTGCTACGAGGCCGGTCCTTGCGGCTATGGTATTTATCGCCAGTTGAATGGGATTGATTGCGTGACCTGTCATGTTATTGCGCCATCGCTCATTCCGCGGCGCAGCGGTGATCGGATCAAAACCAATCGCCGCGACAGCCTTAGCCTTGCCAAGCTCTTGCGCGCTGAGGAATTGACTTGGATCTGGGTTCCCGACGAGGCGCATGAAGCGGTGCGTGACCTCGTGCGCGCCCGGTCTTCGGCGGTTTCGGATCTGGGCCGTTATCGTCAGCGTATCCGCAGTTTTTTGTTACGCCACGAGATCCGTTATTGCGGCAAGGCCTGGACCGGGAAACACCGGATCTGGCTGTCCCGATTGACATTTACGCACAAGGCACATGAATACGCGTTTGCCGAAATGCTGATTGCTCTGGATAACGCTCAAGCCCAGTGTGACCGGTTGGTCCAGTGTCTGGAAGAGATATGGCAAAAATGGTCATTGGCCTGGTTGGTGGAGGCGTTGCAGGCCTTGCGCGGCTTCGCTTTGATCAATGCCATTACGGTGGCAAGCGAGATTGGTGATCCGCGCCGGTTCGAAACACCACGCCAACTGATGGCTTTTGTCGGGCTCGTGCCAAGCGAGCATTCGACAGGAGAGAAGCGACGGACAGGCGCCTTGACCAAAACCGGGAATGGACGCGTCCGCAAAGCGCTGATCGAGGCAGCATGGACCTATGCCCGGCCGGCCAAACACTTCAAGCACGCCGTCTCGCCGCAGGTGAAGGCGATCGCAGACAAGGCCCGGCACAGGCTTTCCAAACGTTACCGGACGCTGACTGGCAGAGGCAAGCTCGCTCAGGTCGCTGTTTGCGCGTTGGCCAGGGAGGCGCTTGGCTTCATATGGGCCGTTGCAAACGCTGCCGCGCCAAAGTCATGTTGAAGCTCAGCGTGAAAAGATCGCATCGGGGTCAACCTGGTCAAGGCCGCTTCGCGTCGCCTTCGGCGATGACCTGCGGCCAGCCTGGACAAGGTTGACGCCCAATGCGCGAAAAAACCAAGGCTGACCAACCAAAAAATATTTTTGCCAGGACAGCTTCCAACGCCTGCTAACCCAGGTTCGCTTAACCGACAAAAGTCCAAACAGGGAGACCCAAACTTCGCCGGTGTATCATTCTGGGAGCGGGATCGAGCAGGTTGGGGAACGCTCGACCTCATCCTGGCGCAGAAGAAATTCCACGCACGTTCTCAGTCAGAGCTCGCCCCACGACGAACCCATGGTCAGGTGGTATCGACCCACGTATCAGAGAGGGATCAACCGTCGCAAACGAGACCGCTTCCAGAACCATGCACCGGCCACAAAACAAAAACACGCGTCGTACATTCGATGCGAACTTACTTTTATGCTCAATCCTTGACAAAGGGGACATCAGAGGATGAGGACAGCGGGTTTCGCGCCCTCAAAGATCGGGCCGGCGCGGATCGATGCCGAGGACCTTCAGCCGTTTCAGGACGAGGTCGTAGAATTGGACCTGCGTGCCGGATTTTCCGACGCCCCCGACCGGACCGCGCGCTTGATCGAGCAGCGGCTCCAGGATCATTTCCCAGAAGTCGCCGAAGCTCGGCCGCCGCGTCAGTTCCATCTTTTCCAGAACGTCCGGATGCGCTCCCGGTTCGACCGCCGTCGCGACGCCGCGCACCGGTTGCCCGCCATGCTCGGTGATCCGGCGTGCGATCTGGATCGTCTCGCGCTTGAACCATCCGGCCTTGGCTTCCTTGTTCTGGTAGCGGGCGATTTCATCCAGAACCTTGGTCATGACCTCCATGCTGTCGCAATAGATCACGACATTGTCCAGCCCGTCGGCAAGCGGACCGGAGGCCTTGGCGTTGGTCACCCCGGCAATGCCGTTGCGGATGCGATTGACGACAAATTTCAGGACTTCGCCGCGATGCGGCCGCTCGACGCTCATATAGACCCGGCGGAACGCGCTTCTGCCGGTTGGAAAATGAAAGAAGGAGTGGCCCAGGTCGCGCAGCACGACCCGCTTCCACAGGTGCGGATAAAATTCCGCCTGTTCCGCGCACCATTCCTTCATTTCGGCAAAGTCGTCGCCGAGGCCGAATTCGGCCAGGGCGCCCCAGGGCTGCACCCGCACCGGCGTGGGGGTTGTCGTGGCGACGCAGGTCAGGAAGGTTTCGACAAGGTCGGAATTGTATTCGATCGGCCAGGGATATTCGATCCGGCTGTCGTAATCGCCTTCCGGCATCGTGTGCGAACGCCCGCCGACATAGATCTTGTACATGTCGAGGTGAGGATCGTTGCGTTGTGCCCATACGGCATCGAGAAACCGCCGCAATTCCGGGCTCATCCGGTTGGCCAGCGATTGCAGGGATTGCCCTTCAATGTTCGCGACCATGCTTTTTACGTCAACCATTGCCAGCCCCTTGCATCTCCGTTTGCGGTGTCTGTTGCCCTTTTGAGGATCCCGTTCCAGGGTCGGGATCCGGCACATCGGCGTCCATTACTCCACGATGTTCCGCCCGATGGAAACATTTTACTGACTTCCATTGCGTCATAGCGGCTCGAAAAACACAATCCCCATCCCTGAAATCATACCGAAACGTTTGATTTGTTGTCACATTACAAGAGCTTCACTTGAATATTCGTGCCGTTGACAAGAACGGGAAATCTTTCGCGCAGACAGCTCATTTCGTGATCCGAAAACCAAACCTTTGCGGGAATTGCGAATTGCCCGGGGGTCTGGATCGCCCGGGTTTGTGTCCTCAACCGCTCCCCCTCCCGGATTTTTTTGATTCCGCGGATCGTGACGGACGAAAGTCAGGTCGACGCACACCTCATTAAATATCGACTCGAAATTATTATTGCATTGAAAATTTTCTCCCCGTATATTAATAGCGAGTCGCTATTAGTAGTTGATGCGACGCCCCGTTTCCCGAACCCATGGTGACAAAGATGACGCGAATTCTCCCGACAATCACAATCCTGGCCCTGTCCGCTGGCATCGCTCTCGCGGGCGGTGACCACAAATCCCACGCGATCAATCAGGACGGTGCCGTCACGTCGGCGGCGGACAATGCCAAAGTCGCCGCGTTCGACATTCTGGCCGCGCATGTCCACCGCAAGGGCAACGTGGTAACCTTCCACATGACCACCAACGGCAAGGCCGGGGCCGGCAGGCCCGAGACCACCGGCAAAGTGCCGGGATCGCATGTCTGGTCCTATGTCTGGCCGACATCGCTGGACCCGTCGACCGTCGGGTTCGACGAAGGCGCCGGCATTCTCGCAATGGCCGCAACCAGTCATCCCGACTTCGATGACACGCCGCTCTTTGACGAAGACCTGAACGGCAATCCGGGCGACGACGGCGCCATCTGGCACAGCCACTGGGTTGTTCTCGCCCCGACGGACGCCTGCGGGCCGGGAGCGCTGGCGGTGAAGGACATCCCGGAGGGAACAACCCCGACCCTTCCTGCGACGTGGCCCGGTTTTCCGATCCTGCTGGACAGTCCCGGTTTCACGCCAATCTTCGACGGGCCTGAAATCACCATCCATGCCGCCATTGCCGGCGGCGCCGCGGGCGCCTCTTTCGACGGCGTCACGGCAGCCCTGCGGGTGAACGAAAGCATCCACGCGCCCCTGCTTTGCGTCACCGACGTCTTCGATGTGGCCTCCGGCGACCTCAGCCTGCCCGGCAAAGTCGAATAAGCCGGCGATGCCCGGCGAGGCGCACCGGCGCCTCGCCAGACACAATATGCGTGAAAACTGGCGACACCGGCAATTCCAGACCGTTGCGACTTTGGTGAAAAGAGAAACAAGACATTTCCGCCGGTCCCAAACTTTCGGTTTCAAAATGGTTCAATTGCAAAGCGTCGATAGCGCTAGCGGGGTTGTGCGGCAGAATCGTGATTGTCGATTGCTCCGCATCGAATGGAATTTGGGGGACTGTCACCGAGGTCCGTTTTCTCAGGTTGGCAAATGATCCATCGAAACTTCAACGCATCTGATCCAAGTAATTCTCGGTAACCGTCTGTGGAACGTTCGCGTTCGAAGCTCGCGAAGGGAAATTCCTTGACACGAATCAGCAGATGGACTCTAAATTTGGTCTGAAATACACTTGTAAAATCAGAACCTTGGCCATTGTTCCAGTAGCGGCCGCCTAGGAGCAGAATGCCAAAGGTGCCAAAGCAGAATCACCGTGATTCCGATCAAGATTCTGGAAAATCTAAGGAAACTGGGCCGGTTGAGCTGCTTTCAAAGCTCGAGAGGCTGCAATCTGAATTTGGAAAAAAACAAGTTTCCGGTTCAGCCCCCGGTCTCGGAGACAGCGCACATGATGAAATTGCCAGGGAATTGCTCGATCAATCCGCCGATTTAATTGATCGGATAATAAACAATCAAGACCTCTCACGACAAGATCGTCTGAAGGTAATACAGCAAGCCCGAGACCTGTTTGTCAACGAAACGGAAAAGTTGGAACCCGCAATTCCAGATAAAGCGCCTGAATTGTGGCGAGATCGGAATAAGTCACTTAAGGAAAATCCATATCAATTTGCTTATCGGGTTTATCGAGATTGTTTTGGTTTACTAACGAGGGGCTCCGCTCTCAGAAAACTCGATTCCGGTCTTACAACAGCGATTTTCCGGCATGACGAAGTTTATGGTCCGCCACGTGATCATACCTACATTCCTACGATTGCGGAAAGAGACTCCGAATTGGTGGAAAGCGTCACCTGGGACGACATAATGGCGACGGCATCAAAACGAACCAAGAAGCTGCTCAAGGCCTACAGAGCAGCACAATCCAGAAAGCAAAGGCTTAAGAACGCCTGCTGATCTGACTGCGTCACAAATTCAGTCCCTTGCTCTCGAATTCGAGATTTTGTCAAACGATACGACAAGACCTGAACCGCGCTGTTTTTGGTGATTTTATTTGCTTAAACTGATGTGTGAAACCCAACGACCTCTGGATGAGGTCGAGGAGAATGAACGTCGTTGAGCAGTGACGTCTTTTATGCGGCTCACGAGCCGTTGAATTTATTCGTGAAATTAGTTTGTGACGCAGTCGAACTAACGCATGTTGTGTTTAATCTGCCTCCGATTGAACGACAACACCCGGCGTCAGGGAAGAATCAATGCGCGTTCGATGAATCCGATTCAACGCGACTCTAGATCCTCATCGGTGTTTACGTTTGATTAACCCAATGGCCATATTTTTGAAGCAATAAACGTATGTTAATCGCTTCAAAGGTGATAAAATGTGTCATAGACATCGAGCAATTGAAACGAAAGTCTGGCAAAAAATCTTCAGCTTTGCCGCGCAGTCAATTCAAACATTGGCCGCGTTTGTTGCGATTATGATCGCGCTGGCACTTTGGCCGGAATTAAATAGGGAGGGCGAATATCCAAACAGTAATTGTAGCATATACATCGAAGCATCGAAGTCAGAAATAGGAAAAAATGGTGGAATTACTTAAATTCCATCAAATTTAACAATATTTCGTTTTTGAAGTGAGGATAAATTGATTTCGGTGCTTGATCTGCGTATCGGTCTACGGTGGTGGGCAACATGACGAGTCGATTGCTATCGCAGGTCGCGTTTGATCTGCCTCAGATCAAGCGAAAATGATTTGCGCAACCAATGCTCCACCGTCTGTCGGGTGAATCCGGTTTTATGAGGCAGGCCGCATGAACGCGTCATTTGCATCTGAATGATTGCCGCGGGAAATAGAAGTCATATCTGCGCCGCGGTTCGATTGAGTCGAACCTAATTGACTGGTGTTGAATTTCTTGCAAACCGAACCCGGCGAATTGAGATCGAAGAAACAACCCATTCAAGGCAAGCGGATTCGAACCCAAAGGTCCGCGAGCCCACCGGGGCGCGGGCCGCCAGACCACCTTGCCGGAAGCCCTCGCTCGTCGGACAATCACCTCAAACATGCGCAGGAATTCGCGGGATCTTCAATTCCAAGTGTGTCGCCGCAACAGAGATGTTCGGATCGTACTGTCGTCAGGGGCGCCGTTCTGTCAAATTCGCGGCTTGTCCAATGAGATCAGAAATGCAATCTGACCAAATCGGCGGGACAAACCGAGAGTTCACGGGCCGAAGGACATCGCCTTGAAGATTGCAGCAATAGAAACAGTGCGCCTTGAACGGCATCCGAACCTCCTTTGGGTACGAATTCACACCTCGGATGGCCTGACGGGGCTTGGCGAGACCTATTTCGGCGCCGGTCCGAGCGAAGCCGATATTCACGATCGCATTGCGCCAATCCTCCTGGGCGAGGATGCAAGCCGCATCGAATTCCTGAACATGAAAATGCAGCCCTATGTCGGCGCGACCGGCAGCGGCGCGGAAGTGCGGGCGCTCGCCGCCGTCGATGTCGCGCTGTGGGACATTGCCGCAAAGTCGGCCGACAAACCTTTGTGCGATCTGCTGGGCGGCCGGACCAGGGACAGGATTCAGATCTACAACACTTGTGCCGGCCCCAATTATGTCTCGAAGACGTCGGCTGTCAGGCCCGACAATTTCGGTACCGGTCCCGTTGAGACCGCTGTGCGCTACGACGATCTCGAGGCCTTCTTGAATCGCCCCGAAGACCTGGCCGCCTCGCTGATGGAAATGGGTATTTTTTCCATGAAGATCTGGCCGCTCGACCTGGCGGCCGGTGCGGCGGACGGAGTGGACATTTCGCCTTGCGACCTGAAAAAGGGGCTTGAGCCCCTTGAAAGAATTCGCAGGACCCACGGCGACAGGATGCGGCTGAAGGCGGAATTGCACGGCCTGTGGAGCCTGAACGCAGCCATGAAAATCGTCCGCGCTCTGGAACCGCTCGATATGGACTGGATCGAGGATCCGGTCTGGATGGACAGGACAGGCGAAGTCGCCGAACTGGCGCGGTCGACCTCTGCTCCGCTGGCCGGTGGCGAGACGCTTGCAAGCCTTGGCCAGTTCAAGGGCCTGATCGACGAGGGCAATATCGCGACGCCGATCATGGACGTCACATGGGCGGGCGGCGTGACGGCGGCCCGCAAGGTTGCGGCACTTGCCGAGGCGAGATCGCGGCCGATCGCCTTTCATGACTGTTCCGGTCCGGTCACGCTCGCGGTTTCGACCCATCTGGCCCTGAGCCTGCGCAATGTCCGCGAACAGGAAATCGCGCGCGGTTTTTACTACAATTGGTATCGGGATTTTGTCGATGAATTGCCGCCGATCGAAAACGGCATGATCGGCGTTCCCGACGGTCCGGGTCTTGGCATGGACCTGCTGCCGGATCTCACGGACCGGGCCGATGCGATCCACCGGGTTTCGAGGATAGGCTAGTCTCGACTTTTCAGGCTGTCTGGGGTCACGGATTCAGGAAACAGAACGCGGCATAGCCAAACCAATTCCAATCCCGGCGCGCCGACAACAATTAGCCGATCGGCCTATTTGGTTCACGGCGACCAGAACGAACCTGCAAGGTTCGCAAGCCCGACCGGGCGCCCAGTCGGAGGCCCGCAGCCGTGAGACAAACCATTCTCACGGTCCGTGTGATGGTCCGGCAGCAGCGATGATTCTATAACCGGCGATACCCTCGACAATGCGCTGTTCGCCGGCGCTGGAGACAACACAGTCTTTGGCGGCGGCGGCAATCGGGTGTCAAACCTGTCCGCCGCGGCTTCCACTCACCCCAAAGCGGCCCGGTACACGAGCTGCGATTTTCCCATTGCGGGACATTAATGTCACATTTGCAAAGAATTTCGGCCGAAAACGCTCGTATATGTTCCCGCTGACGCAAGAAGTGAATAGGCTATGAAAAACTGAAAACTGGGCGTTGGGGGACAGGCCAGAAGTCCCGGGACTGACGATCAATCGATCCTGGGAAAACGCATCGGATAGGCCGGTTGGCGGATCATCCTGCTTGGTGATCCGGCACCGATGCATCCTCCACAAAGCTCCTCAGCAGATCGGACCCGGTGTCTGGTCCACCGGCCCCGGGCCGGCGCAATACAGGGAAAACTTTCCGGCCGCGGGCCGGATCGGGAGGGCGACATGGTTTCCGAACCAATGAAACAGCTGGCGAAATCTCTGATTGTCGCGGGATCACTCGTCCTGCTGCCGCAATCGGGCGCGGCCCAATTTGGGTTCGAGGGGTTTGACGACAGCGAACCGTCGCTCGAGGAACAGCTGGCGAAGCTTGAGCGCAAGGTTGAATTCAGATGCAAGGAGATTACCGAACGCCGCACCAATCTTGTCGGTTACAGGAACACTTTGTCACTTGTCCATGTAAACTATTCCATTGCTTTCAAGGCGCATCTGGACGCGCTCAAACGGACGGGAGACAGTTTCAATGATGAGGTCACCGCACTCGACGACCGGCGCAAGCGATGGCTGGAACGGTGGGGCAGGGCCAAGACCGATGTCGATGTCTCGGTCAGTCTTATCGAAACCTGGGAAGCGGAAAAGAACGAGTACAAAGAGCAAATCAAGAATTTAAAGGACGTTATCGATGATCGTCCGCCCCCGCGCGAACCCGGCGGGGGTGACGATGGAGCCGGCGATGGGATCGGCAAGGAGCTCGACGAGGCCGGCAAAGGCCTGGATGAAGTGGACGAGGGGGTCAAAGAGATCGGCGGCCGCGTTACGAAGCTGGATCGGACGGTTCCAGACGTGGTGCGCGAGGGCGAGGAAATCACCCGCCTTCTGCAGATTTCGTCCGGCCGGATTGCCGATGCCCCGCCCGGCGAGCCGGGGCCGCAGCCGGAAAACGATCCGGACCTCCCCGATTTCGCCGCTCTGTTTACCAAATTCTGGATCGACGGAGGTGTGGGGTACCAACGCGGCGAACTGCCGGGCTACCAATTGGGCATTACCAGCCTTGGAACCAATCTGACTCCGCTGCACGATTTTTCCCCCGACGTCGACGGGATAAAGCTCGATTTCGGCCTCAATGTCGAACTGCCTGGCCCGGGCGGCGATACGGCCTGGACGGGCCGGATCGGCGGCGCGTTTTCCAAGATCGACGGCAAGGAGACCGAAACCATATCCGCCTTCGCTCCGGGCCAGCTGCCGACCTATATCGACCTGTCGGGCCTTGGCGGGTTCGCCTTCAACCAGAACAGCCTTGTCCGTCTGGACGTCGATGCGACCCGGTTCGACGTCAACGGCGAGGTCGGCCTGAAGAAACCCCTTGGCGACGCGTTCGTCGTCCGGCCGAATGTTGGCGCGTTCTACCGCCACAGCCGGATTGACTATGACGTCACGATGGACACGGATTTCCGCACCGGCCGGTTTTTCAACACCTTGAACGAGCGCGTGCGGCTGAACCAGTTCGGCGCCGATGTCGGGCTCGATCTGACCTATCAGCCCAACCGGCACTTCTCCTTCACCCTGGGCGGGCACGCCGGCCTCGCCTTCACCGACGCGTCCTATACCGGCCGGGATTGCGGCGACGGCAGTCTGGCCACGCCCGGCTGCGACGGCACCCTGTTCGCCAATGCCGGCGTTTCGCGCGGCCGCAACAGCATCGACCCGTTCGCCGGCGTGAAGGCCGCGATCGGGATTTATCTGTTCTGCCGCGAAAACCCCGTTCCGGTTGCGGCGGCGGTCCTGAATGCGGCCGCGCGGGCCCTGGCGGACTCGTGCATCACGGTCAGCGCCGAGGGAACCTACGACGTGGTGCCCGATGTCGCGATCGACCGGCCGACGACGCTCGGCGGTCCCTCGGTGGGCCTGTCCGGCGAGCACAGCGATTTCGGAGCAGTCATGGGGCGGGCGACGATCCCATTTTGAGGGTATCGATAGCGTGGATTTCGCTGATGCATTGCTGCGCCCGAGAAAACACCACACTTGTGCCGGATGGCGTCGTAAATGGGGATTACGGATACATGGACCTGAACGGCTCTGTCTGGCGAGTTCGGTAGGCACCAATCCTGAAAACCTCAAGGGTTCGCAAATCGGCCCGGGCTGGCTTGCTTGAAATCCGCGTCGGTGCCCGCGAAAAGGAACTTGTTATCGACGCATTGAGTACATTATCCTACTTGATCCTACTTGATCCTACTTGATCCTACTTGGTAGGAAGATCCATGCCGAATCAGAGGATTATGATGTCGCTGATCAAGAAAAGCATAACGGTGACGGCCAAACAGAATGATTGGATCAAAGCCCAGATTGAAACCGGTCATTACGGCAATGAAAGCGAGGTTGTGCGGGAGCTGATTCGTGAACGGCAGCTCCGTGAGCAGGAGAGCGATGCTGAAATCGAAACCCTTCGTGCCAGGTTGATCGAGGCGGAGAGGAACGGCTTTACGGATCAAAGCGTTGATGAAATCTGGACGCAAGCCAGGCGAAAGTAGCGGAATGGCATGTCACGTTACCGCCTTTCTGAAAGCGCCAAACAGGACTTGATCGGCATTGCCCGGTATGGCGATGAAAAATTCGGGGTCCGGCAATCCGATGCCTATCGAGACCGGCTGAAGAAACGGTTTGATCTTCTGGCGCAAAGGCCGATGCTGTTTCCGGCGGTTGATCACATTCGCGCCGGATATCGACGGAGCGTTTGCGGCGGCCACTCGATTTATTATCGCATCAGTGACGGCAGCGTCGAGATCATGCGGATAATGGGCCGGCAGGATCACGAAAAACATTTATCCGAATAGCATTTATGAACGGCAACCCTTATTGCAACGACAGGAAATGCGGCAAGAGCCTTGGGGCGTTTTACTGTTTCCCTGAAACGGTTACAGGCTCCAAGGCATCGAGATCCGCCGGCGAACAGCGATCGATGCCGTTTGCATAGTTCAGTGCATTCATCAGATAGAACCGCGCGTTTGCCAGATTGGTCTCTGAATTGTCCTGTTGCCTGATCAGCCGCGCCGGGCTGCCGGCAATGACGGAATTCTCGGGAAAACGGGTGCCTTCCGTAACGATCGAATGGCCGGCAATGATGGAATTGCTGCCAATGACGGCGCCATCCATGATGGTTGCGCCGATCCCGACGAGAACCCGGTCGCCGATCTCGCAGCCATGCAACACGGCGCGGTGCGTGATAGAGCAATCCTCGCCGATGAGTGTCGGGCTCGTATAGCCGACATGGATCATTGCGTGATCCTGAATGTTGGTCCGGGCGCCGATGACGATCTCATGCATTTCGGCCCGCGTCACCACATAGGGCCAGACGGACGCGCCCGGCCCGATGGTGACCTTGCCGTACAGGAGGGCCGTGTCATGGATGAAGGCCGGCTCGTTCAGCGTGACGTTGGGGCCGATGTGGGGCATGCCGGGTTTCCTCCGTGGAGATTTTGGACTGGCGGCCGCGCGGACGCGGGAGTGCAAACGATCCGCCCACATCGTGACCGGCTTGTCGACAACACTCTAACCGAATTCCACCACAACGACGGCACTCACGATTTTTGCCGAGGCGCAATCATTCGGGCAGCGCCGGGTCGTTTCCCATCTGCTTCTCGGTGAGCCAGTCTCGCCAGGCCTTGGTGTCGTAGGGCCATTTTTTCATCTCGATACACCAGGCGGGAGGCTCTTCCGGCATGTGAAGACGTCTGCGCTGTTGCAGGGACAGACAGCGCGGCACGGCATTTTTGGCGGCCGCGATGATCGCTTTGGCGCCGCTGAAAACGCTCCAGATGCGAACGCTGTCGTCCGAGGATCCCGTGGCCGCGCGCGACCCGTCCGGCGACAGGGCGACGTCGCGAATCTGATCGCCATGTCCCCGGTAAATCGCCACCTGTTCACCGGTCTCCATGGCCCACAGCCGGGCCGTGCGATCTTCCGAGCCGGAAAGCAGGAAGCGGCCGTCGCGGGAAAATGCGAGTGTCGTGATGTTGTTCGAATGCCCCGTCAGGACCTTCGAAATCAGCCCGCTCTCTACAGTCCAGATCCGAATCTGATCGTCGCTGCCACCGGAGGCAATCCGGGTCCCGTCCGGTGAAAACGTCACGACATTGACGGACCCGGCATGGCCCTGGAAAGTCCGCACCGGCGCGCCGGTGCGTGCGTCCCAGGTCCTGACCGTATGATCCTTGTAGCCACCGGACGTGACAACAAGCGACCCGTCGGGAGAAAAATCGCTGCTGCGAACCGAGCCGGTATGACCGGCAAGGCTGACGATCTCCTCGCCGGTGTCGACGTCCCAAAGCCGCGCAAACCCTTCGTCTCCCGCAACAATGAGACGCCCGCCGTCGGGAGATATGGCTGCGCTTCGCAGACCGGCAGACGTCGCATAAGCCGCCTCCTCCTTGCCTTCACTCACGTTCCAGACCGTGATGCGCACCGTGTTGTTGCCGACAAAGCGGGATGTGATCGCACGGGTCCCGTCGCTCGAAAACGCTGGGGGAAAGGTCGTATCTGGCAAACGGCGCGCCTTCAGGCGCGACTGAAACACGTTTGCTTGTCCGGCGCCTTCAAGGTCCCGCAATTCCACGATGCTGCCGGCGATCAGCAGACTGTCGCCCTTCGGTGAAAAGGCTGCCGCGCTTCCGGTGACACCCGTTGTTTCAGCATCGAAGGTCTGCAGTTCCTCACCGGTTCCCACATCGCGCAACTGCACCCCCGGCTTCGAGTGATCTCCGTTTCCGTTGAACAGGAGGGCGGACCCGTCGGACGAAAATTCGACATTGTAGATCGCCCCGCCGCTTCCCCGAAAGGTGGCGGCTTTTGTACCGGCCGCGCCGCGCTGTACTGTCCAAAGGCGCACCGTTCCGTCATAGGAGGCGGTGGCAAGATGGCGCCCGTCCGGTGAAAACCGGGCCGCCATGACATGGTTTTCATGACCTTGCAGGATCGACACCGGATTGCCCGACGCCGCGTCCCACAGGCGCGCCGTGCCATCGATCGAGGCCGTGAGGATCAACGATCCGTCGGGCGAAAACTCCGCTTCCTCAACGCCTTCTTCATGTCCGCGAAGAACCAGGATCTGCCGGCCTGTGGCAATGTCCCAGACGCGGGCGGTCTTGTCGCTCGAAGTGGTAACGACGCGTTTGCTGTCGGGCGAAAACTCCGCATCCGTAATGGCGTTGTAGGCATCGTGTCCCTTTATCGTGAACAGTTTGCGGCCGCTGCGGCCGTGGAGAATATGCGCCCTGTCCTCGCTGAACGTGGTCAGGATCATGTTGCCGTCGGGCGAATAGGTGATTTCGTCGAGTGAATCCTCATGCTCCACGGCGGCAATCTGCTCGCCGGTTGCCGCGTCCAGAAGACGCGCCTGGGAACCGCCGATCACAACGATCCGCGACGCGTCGGGGGAAAAGGCCGCGCGCCAGGTATCGACATCGTCGCCCTCCAGGCGCATTCGCAATTGGTGTGTCTCCGCGTCCCAGAGGCTGCCGTTGCCGGTCAGGACAAGCGACCCGTCGGGCGAGAACATCACGCTGCCGACTTCGCCCCTGGTTTCCTGGAACAGGGCCAATGGCGCGCCGGTCCCGGCGTCCCAGAGCCTCACGGTGCCGTCGTCGGATGCCGTCGCAACGCGGGTTCCGTCCGGGGAGAATGCGGCGTCTCTGACCCAGCCCGTATGGCCTTCGAGCGTGGCGACCGGCTGGCCCGTGTCGACCCGCCACAGCCGTGCCGTCTTGTCGATCGACGTTGTGGCGAGCACCGAGCCGTCCGGAGAGAACCCGATATTTTCAAGGATGTCGGTATGGCCGGTGAGGACAGCCTTTTCGCGAAGGTGATGCAGCGCGTCGGCAAGACTGCTCTCGGCGGCGGCGACGTAGGGCCGGTCGCGCTGCAACGCGCTCTCGGCGGTCGGATCCTTCAGCGCTTCCAGGGCGGCCAGGACGCCGAGACTTGCATCGCCGGCATCGCTTGCCTGGGTTGCGAGGTCGGCAAGATAGAGGGACTGGGCGATGCGCGCGCTGTCGCGTTCCTTCACCGCCGTCTTTTCGCTGGCCGTCGCCTGCCCTTCGGCTTCAATGGCGATGCTGCGCTGCCAATAGGCAAGTCCCATCAGGGCCACGGCAATGATGCCGGCCGCCAGGGAAAGCGCCACGATCCGTTTTTGCTGCCGGATCGCATATTTCCGGCTTTCGGAAATGAAGGCGCCCTGCAGGACCGTAATCTCCGGCGCTTCCGGGGGTTTTTCATCTCGCCATGTCTCCGCGTCGGACACGTCCTGGCCCCGCAGCAGCAATCGATCCGGCCGGCCGGCATTTTCCCAGCGCTGACAGAGGCCGTGCAGCCGGGTGTGTTCGCGGATCCAGTCGATATCGGTGTTCAGCGCCGAGACCAGATTGTCTATGGCATCGTCAAACCGGTCCCGTTCGGTGCAGAAGATGAAGTTCAGCCTGGCCAGAAGCGGCGGAATTTTTGCGGTATCGACCTCCACGATCACGATCGGGGCGATGCGCTTGTTGAGGGACGTTGCATATTCGACTTCCCAGGCACAGACGTCCGATGCAACGGAATTCGGGCTCAGGAGAAAGACGATCGTATCGGCTTCCTCGATGAGCTGTTCGAGCCTGTGCTTCCATTCCTCGGTCGGCAGGATGTCGTCGGTGTCGCGAAAGACGCCGAACGCGCGCTCGCGCAAAACCTGCGAAACCCGCTGCGCCTCGTCCCGGTCGCGCCTGGAATAGGAGAGAAAGACCTTGCCCCTGTCGTCGGATCGGTCGCCGGGATGGTTCGTGACTTTGTCTTCCAAGGAGTTCATCCGATCACACGAAAGGCACCGATTCCGCCGGCCGGTCCGGCCGGCTGATTGCCGAGGAGGCTCGGGATCGAGAGTAATGAAGGGGCGCCGATCCATCAAGCCGAACGGCTATTGCAATATGGAAAGGATACTTTACATTTTGACTCAAAACGTTAATCTATCAAAGGGGCGACGTGCGCGCTGTGGTTCATTTGTTGCGGAGGATGGCTCCTGACCGGGGGTGAAGGCGAGACAGTCCGGGTGGAGAACCGGGTTCGTCGGTTGCGTCGGGTTCGCGGCCTGACCCAGCAGGATTTCGGCGCGTTGCTCGGGGTCTCGCGGCAGACGGTCAACGCGATCGAAAACGGTCGCTATGAACCCGGTCTCAGGCTGGCTCTCAACATTGCGCGCGTCTTTGCCGCCCGCATCGAGGACGTATTCAGGCTCACCGATGAAACAAAGCCGGACTGGGGGACCGTCATGATCCGGATTCCCGATCTAATTCGGATCGACGGCCTGGTTTTGCGGCCGCACATGGCATCCGACCTTTCAGCGTTTCAAAGATTTCTCGCCGATCCCGAGGCGACCCGGTTCATGGCCTTCACCTGCGAGCAAAAGACGCCGGAAGGCGCCGCGGCAATGATGGACGCCGTCATCGAGAGCTATGCGTCGGACACCCCGATCTGCTCGCTGACCATCGCCGATGCCGGCGATGGACATTATCTGGGCGCCGTCGGCGGGGCCGAGGCCGGCAGGGACGCGATGGAGGTGTTTGTTACGGTGATGCCGGAGGCACAGGGGCGCGGCATCGCCACGTTGGCGGTTCAAGCCCTTGCGGACCATCTGTTCTCCACCTCGGGGGCGACGGAGTTGCGCGCCGATATCGTGGCCGGGAACGGTGCATCCGTCCGCCTGTTCGAGAAACTCGGCTTCAGGAAGGCCGGACCCGTCGAGCGGGCGGCATCGGAGGGCGCGTTTGCCGGCCGCGACATGCAGGGCATTCGCTATGTCCTGACCGCCAGGGCACACACCAAAAGAAAGGGTGGCACTGTATGACGCTGGCATTGGACCTGGTGAAAATCCCCGTTTCGGATCTTGCATCCTCCGTTACGTTCTACGAGGCGGCGCTCGGCCTGAAGGCCGGATTTGTGTCGCAGGAATATGGCTGGGCCCAGCTTGACGGCGCGTCGATGGCGTTCGCGCTCTACGTGCCCGGCCGAGGCGGCGGCAGCCGGTCTCCCGGCGGCAGCGTCGACTTCCATCTCAGCCATGACCGGATCGACGATCTGTATGGCGCGGTCGCGAAAATCGCTTCGGATGCCGGGCTGCACACGAATGCCGATGGCAGCCGGTCGCTGGAATTCAGCGACCCGGACGGCAACGTCCTGAAGGTCATGGAACGGGGTTGACCGTGGACCTATGGATGCCTTGGGGACCGCGTCACCCGATTGATCGTCCTGTGCGGCGGGGATGACCGGATTGCCGTGGAACATGAGGCTGAGCGCACCAACCCCAAACCCGAAAGGATCCGCAAGCCCGCCTTGTCGGAGGCCCACAGTCGTGAGACAAAACAAAACAACTTTACCCCTGCGCCGGATCGGCGACAGATGGCTCTGTGAGCATCCCAGGGCACAATCCGCGCAGCAAGCGCGATCAGCTTGTCGAAATCAAGTCCATTATCTGTCGCCGCAATCCACGCTGGGTGATGATCGGACGGTGATAGGTGCTTGATTTGGGGCCAACAATGATCACCCGGTGATTCTGTTTCTATCGCCGGTAAGATCATTAATGAGCGATGTCATAAATTCTTCTTTCCCATACCTTCGCTCGCCGTCATTCCTTGCGTACATGGTATTGAGAACATCACTCTTTATCGACGAGCCGTTTTCATAATAGGCTCGATCGTGCCGTTTATTATAATGGGGGTGCCCGGACTTCACCATAACAAGGTTGTTCAAGGTGAAATATTTGTGGGTTTTTCCGAAAACCAGTTTTGACGCATCCGAACCATCCGGCACCTCTCCGGCAATAGTCGATATCAATGGTGCGAAACCATGCTCGTGTAGTTCATCAAACAACGTTTCCAGTGACCCGTGAGCGGTGAAGCCCGTACACTGAACTATGAATAGGCCCTCTGGCTTGAGCACCTTTTGAAAAATCGACAGGTAGTCCCGCAAGGCGGGTCTCGAGAACTCGTTCAAATTGGCGTTCGACGTTACAATATCGTAATGTTCAGTCCTCGATGCTAAAAGACCCAGCATCCACCACGGAAAATGGGTGCACCTGACGTCGCGTATATCGTTTCCGTTGATCACACCTCCCATTTCGAAATCGCTGCGGGCATTGAAGGAAAAATCCGCTCGGTCGAACTGGTGGGCAAAGTCGAGAAATTGCGCACCATAGCAGTAATTGTTGATCCTGTTTTGCAGGATGTAGAAGCTCTCTGCCGCCTCAACTTGCGAATATTCCGCGATACGCGGGTCGCGCGAGGCAAAAAACGAGAGGTAGCCGCACCCTGGTCCGACTTCGAGAATTTTGAGATTGCCCGCTGTCGAAGCGCTTAGTTTCTTGTACAGCGCCAAGCTTGATATCATCGTCGAAACGGGAATGATCGGATCCCGCCTGGGGAAATTTATCAGCTGGAAATCGATGCATTGGGCGATCGCCTGTCGTAACAGGGATTCGTCTTCCACGCTCAACCCATTGAGTTCATCGATAAAAAGTTCGAACCTGTTTTCCTGCATTGTGTCGAGCAATTGCCCGATTTCGAAAAAATAGTTCGGCCGGACCGGAAAGCCAGATTTCTCAAAGTGGTCGACATAATGCGTCTGAGCAATCCACCATGATTTAATTTGACCTTTGGCGGCAGACTCAGAAAGCCGATATTCTGCGCTGTCAAGCATCGTAACACCATTCGTTTGGGCCTCGAGCTAACTCAAGATTTTGTTGATGATAGGATTCGGGGTGCGGACGTGGGAGAGATTGTGATCCGATGTAAGCATCCAAACACCGAGCTTTGTTGCGGCTTTAGCGTCGCCCATTGACCACGCCAACCTGGCGGCGCGGATGGATGCAAATGGCGAAGTTATCGGGATTTTGCCAAGCGCCCTGTATAGGTCTGACGCCTTTTGCTTGTCACCCTTTTCACCATAATGTTTGCAGATCTGTTCAATCGATCTGTGGAAGATTTTTCGTTGCGCATGCGCCACATTCAACGAGTTACCAGATAATTCGGATTCCACGATGTCCTCTATCAGCGCGACGCACCGATCATAGTTGCCCTCAACGAAATTGCGATTTAGCAGTTCGAAATCCGTCGGCCGATGGCCCCTATTTTCGTGAGAAAACCAGTAGATCCCATTTTCTGGTGAGTGCTCGACCCGATGCAGCATTTCAACAGCGGAGTGGTTGCTCAACGGGAGAGTGGGTTTAATGAAAGCTTCCCCGGGCCGGTCACGCGACCTTGGGTTTTCTTCGGCCGGAATGCGTTTCTGTCGCTCTCCACATTCCTCTGCAACAACGTTTTGGACGAAAGGGTTCGGGGAATAATTGTGGGAAAAATTATTGTCCGACGTGAGTATCCAATTTCCAAATTTCATCGCCAAGATCACGTCACCCATCGACCATGCCAACCTTGCGGCGCGCATGGAAACCAACGGAGAGGTGACCGTAACCAATTCGAGCTTCTTATAAATTTCGAGGCTTTTCCGTTTGTCCCCTTTGTCTTCATAAGACCTGCCGACAAATTCGATCGATCTGAGGAATATCTTTTGATTCAGAGGCGTTGCATTTATCGTCGCCTCAAACCCATTAAGGTCCCAAAGGCTTTCCAATAATTCCGCACATTTTTCATAATCCCGTCTGCCAAGATAGTGGCATGCCAGATCAAATCTAACCTCTGGGTCGTCGTTTTCTTCTATTGAGGACCAGTCAATTTTGTTATTCATTATGTATTCTAGTCTAAGAAGCAAATTCAATACTGAGTGATTATTTCGAGAGATGCCAAGTTTATTGATCGCATCTTCTGTGACAACACGCGCGCTTTGCAAGATGAGAGCTGAGTTTAGGTTAATACGAACCTCACTGGCCGCCGAAAAGACAAACGGCTCCGATTTTTCACGAGAGACGTTTGTCAGCTCACGGAGGATCTTCACCCCGGGTAGTATCGGCCGGCCTCTAAGAAATCGATAGATGTTGCGCGCCAGGTGAACCAGCGAACCCAGAACAGGCAACACCGACATACGATCATAAAGCGCCACCAAGACGCGCTTCAATCCGTGAAAAATCGAAAAGGAAAGTGCCATTTTATCCTAACGGGCCCGCCAATGTCGGTTTGCAAAAATTAGCATTGTGAACCATTCGCTTAATCCATCACCTGGTATTCAAGGGGTTTGTAGAAGACGAGAAATAGATTCTGTCTCAGCAGTGTGGGCCGCGAAACGACGGACCCTCGTATTGTGACATGGCTTGAGGGTTCGACCGACATTTCGTTCTGATCGATAATGTGCTTTGCATTACCCAATTTCGGCTGGCCATCGTGTTCAAGCTCGATACAGTCACCGATGCGGTGCTGTATAAAATTCTCCAAGCAATGAGCCAGGACGATTGCCCGCCGCGTTTTTTGGCAACCGTTTAGGACCTTTTCCGCGAAGTGACCGGCGATTGCGTCCGCATCGCACGGTAAGTAAATGACGCTTGGGACGTTCCGCACAATAGTCCGTTTGAAAAATCGATCCAGGAACAGCACCGGGAGGACGCCTATCAAACCTTGACCGCATCGTTCCCGCATCGCGCCCTTAACCGCGTAAACTATCTCGGCGAATTTCAGATCGTAGCGCAGTGATGCGAACCTGTTCAGCGAAACGTCCCTGAAGCCATCACCCTCTTCTGAAAGACCGATCGAGTGTACATGGGATGAATATTGATCAAAATAGTCGTCACGAAAATGGGCAGCCCAGCTGGCATAAGCAGCTGCCCCCATTCCGGTGCCGGGTGGCCTCCAAAATCCCACATATTGCTCGTGGAACTTCAGCGTCGGTTCACAACTTACCCCACCAAATTTTAAAACCGATATCGCCGCCTTTTCGCTTAGCGGATTGAAAATGGCAGACACATATGGGGACCCTTGATTGATCGCAAGTCCGTGCCCCGCGAGCTCAATGAACTGCAACCCAGCTTGTGATCCACGGATAACGTATTCTGGGTGCGCCACCCGCAATGATGAGGACTCAAGCAGCGCAGCATGTTTCGGGTTCAGGTATTCAATCCAGAGTTTTTCAAAAAATTCACGGCTTTCGTTTTTGAATTCCCAACCATCATCAAAATCACGTTGGATGAGTTCCTGGCACACTTGCGGCAGGGGATAGTAGACAATATCGGCGCCATCCTGCAAAGCCGTGTATATCTCATTCAGGATCCCATCGGCGTATATGCAATCAGGAATGACAATCGCCACATTGTTGATTTCCTGACGGGCCCTGATACCCACATGCCAAAGCTGCCAGTGAGATGTTTTTTTAAGCTTCTGTGTTGAAATCTCACTGTCAACAAATTGGACATCAACCAATTCTTCTAATTCTCGGTATGCAGAAAATTTCTTGAAGTAGGCGGTAGATTCTCCATTCGTAACAATTGTAAAAGTAATTTGCGTTTTGCTCGCAACAAGAATCAGATTATTATCGCTCAACAGCGTTGGAATTGTAAAAGTACAAAAGAACTCGACAAATTCTTTTCCCCAAACCGAGCAAACCAGGTGAAAATTATTTTTCATGACCAAACACATCCAGATCAGAGTAAATATGCCACATACTTTTCATCTCAAGGTCTGTGAGTGACCAAATTATCTGCTGCAATCGGCAACAATTCTTCAAAAACGTTGTGTTCGTCCTGTTGTAGAAGTTTGTTGACAATAGGAAAAATGTCATCGACATTTTTTGACCGTTGAACCAGAGGAACTTCCTTGGCTTTTATCCATTTGAATAAAACTGTCCGGTACACAATTCTTGAAAATTGTAATCCGCATCGGCGCAGTAAGCGGTAAGGTGGCTTCAAAACGATTTTCATTGGCCGCAGCACCACGCCTGCCGGTCGGATAAACCGGTAAACAATCATGCCCATTGCTTTAAAATGAGGTCGAGTATGTTCCGCATCGATTGCAATCAAAACTCGATCGCAATATCGAAAAATGCGCTGAACGATCAGTTTACTCCGTCCTATTCCATTTTTACTTTCACCGGATGCAGTGGGAAACAATAGCGCCTTAAGTTGGCTAATATTAAAGAAACGACCCAATATGAATTTAACACGAAGCCAAAGACTATAGCCTGGCGAATCCATTAGCTGCAATATTTGTTCGCCCAGAATGGTCACGCCAATGAGGTCAGCCTGCTTTTTGACGACAGCAAAACCACCAGAGTATTCGTAGACGTCGAATTGATTCAAAATTGTTGATCTGTAATGAATTTCGCCCGCCGGAATAACATTGTCCGGTGAAGGGGCGAATTCAGCGTGCAGACCTCTGTCGAAATTGAAAGCGGCTGCATTGATATTGCCTCTGCTAAGCGAAAGTGAACCGAGCAAATTCAAGGCATCCTGGTTGCGTGGCGATTTCTCCAGGATTTTTTCAAGGACTTCCTGTGCCTTATCCAATTTTCCATCGGTACAGTAGGCCCGCGCGATAAGGAATTGTGCGTGAACTTGGGCTGATTCGGATTCCGGCAATTTGCCAGCCATTTCCCGAGGGTCAGCGCCGTTTGCCAGGCAAAGTTCCGCCTTGAGCAGCAATGCCCCGGACGGTTCTCGTATTCCACCACGGTATTTTCCAAGCTCAGAATCGAAGTAGGCCTCCAGTCGGTCGACCAGATCGTCGCTGTAAAGCGATGAAAAATTGTCCAAAATGGCTTGGCTATGATCTGATTTGAGGGTTTTGGCTCCTCGTCGCACCATCCTCCGGCTTACAATGAGATAGTGCGCATAGGTGTATGCCTGGTCCATGAAATCAGGCGGACCGCCGAGTTCATAGCCCTTGGCGAGGATCGCGGCGGCCTGGGCGAAATTTCCAGATTTCGTCGCGTGCTGCGCTGCATCAGTCAGTTTGTCGATCGGGAAACTATAAAAGTCATCGGGCAACAGATCGTCGAGCATCGCGCGCCTTCATGTGCGGGAATCGTAGAGCAGAGATTCGGGCGTATAACGTGATATTGTAATTTTTGCCAGTGTTTTTGAAATTGATTTTTCCAAACGAAATCGTCAAAACGGCTGAGAATTCCATTATCGCATGATTGGACGCTGGTGCGGGTTTCGGGCTCGAAGCAACATGCTGTTTATGATACATGATAAAAATGACAAGGGAAAAATCGCTCATGCACAACGTTCATCGAACATTCTTGCAAAATTATGCCAAAAAAATTCTGTTATCGATTATAATACCCGTTATTATTGTAAAAACAGAAAAAAATGTTTTTACGCATAAAATTCCCGAAAAAAGCTTTAGTTTCAATTATATTGTGATTAGAAGCTAATCTAGGATTATGGGGCGCGGAACCACATACGACCTATGAAACATGACAAAATTGACAATGATTTGAAAGATCATACGCTACCGTCACCGGGAACGAGTGACGATATGCGCCGGTTGTTAATGGTCACAGCCGTGTGGGGCGAGTGGCATTTGATGGTTCTCCTGACGGTCAACCTGCCGACGCTTCTCGCCCCGGGAAATCTGCCCACTTTAGCCAAGTGCTTTCGTGTGCGGTATCTGATATACACCCACAAATCGGATTTCGATCGAATTGACAACGATCCGGCGATTGCGAAAATACGCAATCTCGGGATTGACGTGGAAATAGAAATTCTGCCGCCGGATGTCCGTCGGAATCCCAACGCCACTCAGCATCCTGCTTGGAAGATGGCAGTGTTGCGTGCTCGCGAAGACGGCGATTTGTTGTTGCTGATACCGCCAGATGTTGCTTGGGGCGGGACATCGTTCCGATACATCGCGACGCGGCTGGAACGCGGCGAGCGTGCAATATTTATGACCTATCTGCGGACCGAGGCCGATAGCTTCATTAGAGCGCTGGTCGACCGAAAAAGTGCGAATTCTTTCGAGATCGACATCGCTCAAAGGGAAATGGTGGAACTGGGCGTCCGCAGTTTCCATCCGTTGATGGGGGCGTCTTTGCGAGACAGTGATTTTTTCCCGATCCACCCGGAAATGATTTTGTGGGCGGTTCCAGGAGAAGGCTTTGCGGTTCGCGTTCTGGCTCGGGAAATGTTTTTGTTCGATCCGGCCGATTTTCAACTCAATCATGTTGCACTGGCCGAAAACCGTTTGCAGCGCAGTGAGGTATCGTTTGTCCACGACAGCGACGAATTGTTCGCTGTTTCTCTAACTGAAATCGGCAAGGATGTCGGATGGCATACGCGCCTGCGGCAGGCGACGCCAATGACGATCGCTCCATGGTGGCTACGATATGACAGCAAATCCAACGACTTCATGGCCGCTCAAAAGATCCGATGGCATTTCTCCGAGGTTACGGAAAAAAAATGGCGCGCCGTTGAAACTGGTTGTGATCTTTTCATTCGGCGCTTGGCGGCAACCCGGGAGGGCATACGGGTTTGGCAGATTGCGCAGTCACACGCATGCCTAGAAGCCGGGCGTGTCATAGCGCATATGCTGAACACCGGTGTGTTTGCGAGAGCGTTGAGGGGGCGGGAGGCGGCCATTGTTTTTCTCCCGAGGGACGAAGCCTTCGCGTCGGAGACAAATTCACGCGCTGGGGTCGAGGTCGACCTCAACGACAATGCTGAGTTGATACGATTGGTCAGGAAGCATCATGTTCCAGTTCCTCATGAAGTCGTTCAAGTTGCTGATCCGCTTGTCCACATGTTAGGCGGTAAATCGTGTACCCAAATTGAGACTGCCGGTGGCCCCATAAACTTGGCAATTGTTGGTGATGGGGGATTGACCGTCGGAAATGCTAAAATCGTATCCAAGCTCACCGGAACAGCTTCGATCGTCATCTATCTGGTGGACTCTCTGTTGCGATAGTGCCCGCTGACGAACTGGGATTTGGCGACATTTACCAAAAAGAACCAATTTCGAGACATTGAGTGAGAGCCCGGACAAACGAAAAACATCGCGCCCAAACCAACCATCCCAAACCCCGAGGGCTCGTAATCCCGTCAGCCCGCCCCGTCGCAAGCCCGACAGGCCGTGAGACAAAACAACCTTCCTACGCCCGCGCCGGGATCCTGGTAATCTTTGCCCCCAGCGCGTTCAGCCGCTCGTCGATCCGCTCGTAGCCGCGTTCGATCTGCTGGGCATTGTTGATGGTGCTGGTTCCGTCGGCGCACATGGCGGCGATCAGCATGGCCATGCCGGCGCGGATGTCGGGGCTTTCAAGCCGCGCCCCGCGCAGGTGCGACGGGCCGGCGACGATCGCCCGGTGCGGGTCGCACAGAACGATGCGCGCGCCCATGGCGATCAGCTTGTCGACGAAGAACATCCGGCTTTCGAACATCTTTTCGAACATCAGAATGACCCCGTCACACTGGGTCGCGGCGACGATCGCGATCGACATCGTGTCGGCAGGAAAGGCCGGCCACGGCTGGTCCTCGATCTTGGGGATATGGCCGCCGAAATCGGTCTGGATCTTCATCTCCTGGTCGGCGGGCACGACCAGATCGTCGCCGTCGATCCGGCAGACGATGCCGAGCCGCTCGAAATTCATCAGGGTGGAGCGCAGATGTTCGACCCCGGCATTGCGGATTGTGATGCCCGAGCGCGTCACCGCCGCAAGCCCGATCAGCGACCCGACCTCGATATGGTCGGGGCCGATCCGGTGTTGGGCGCCATGCAGCGTCTTGCCGCCATGCACGATCATCGTGTTGGTTCCGATGCCTTCGACCGCGGCGCCGATGGCGTTGAGGAAATTGGCCAGGTCCTGGACATGCGGCTCGGAGGCGCAATTGCGCAGGATCGTCGTGCCTTCGG
>JGI12316J15310_10000603_pt1 | contig 47944 bp, 41 predicted proteins | sample MarCyaLeptolynsp_FD_15310 | JGI IMG/M metagenome (IMG submission 15310) | reverse complement strand
CGCATCTGCAGCTTGCGCAAGGCTATCGTCTGGAGCTGGTCATTCGATGCGGTTGCCGGTCCCATCACGATCACCTCAACGCCGGTCGCGGCATCCACGGCAGCGACACGAACCTGTCGACCGACCGGAGTGAATTCGAAATAGACCTCGCCGGGGCGGGGCGATGTGTTTGCAGTCATGACGGCGCATATCCGAATCAGATCAGGACCGCGCCATCATACATCAGATTTCCATGGGCCTCAGTTCTGCGCGAAGAGATCGACGCCCAGGCCGTCGCGCCCATAAATGTCGTCTCGGAAATGCACGATACCGTCACTGTTTGCCCAGGCCGTGACATAGGTCATGTACAGGGGTACCGGCTTTTTCACTTTGACATCAAGGCGCTCGCCGGTGTGGATGATCTCATCCACGCGAGCCCGGCTCCAGTCCGGTCCGTTGGTCTCCAGGATCCAGGAAATCAGGTCGCGCACATTTTGCACGCGGACGCATCCGGACGAATGGAAGCGCTTTTCCTTACCGAACAGGTTTTTCGACGGCGTGTCGTGCAGGTAGACCTGATGCTGATTGTGGAAGTTGATCTTGACCGATCCCATGGAATTGATTTCACCGGGGTCCTGGCGGAACAGGAACTTCGTGGCCTCATCCGTGTTCCAATCGATCTCTTCCTTGACGAGCTCGTTGCCCTTCCAGTCGTAAATCCGGATTTTGTTTCTGGCCAGGTATTCCGGATCCTTCTTCATCATCGGGATCAGATCCTTGCGAATGATGCTCACCGGCACGTGCCAGAACGGATTGAAATTGAGCTGGTGAATCTTGCTTGTCAGGACCGGCGTCTGACGATCGACCTTGCCGACCACGGCCGTGTGGCGCGACCGGATGCGGCCGTTTTGGACCGCCTCGATTTCGGCGGCGGGAATGTTGACCATCACATAGCGATCGCCAAGAAAGCCGGACATGGAGCGAAGCCGGATAAGATTCGTTTCCAACTGACGCAACCGAACGCCCGCAGGCACATTCAGCATGGAACGCGTCAGTTTGCCGACCACCCCGTCGGCGTTGACGCCATGGCGTTCCTGGAACCGCCTCACGGCGAAATCGACATAGGAATCGAAGGTTCGCGACACGCCCGCGGACTGGCGCAGGTCACCCGAAGCAATCAGCCGCTGGCGCAATGCCATGACATCTTCGTGTTTGGTGCCGACCTGCATCGTGCGCGGACCGGTCGACGGCACACCCGGCCATCCGCCGCGCTGCACCAGATAGGCATAGCGTTCGATGGCTGCCTGAACATAAGCCGACGTCTCTGGAGACAGGGTCGGAAATTCGGACCGGACTTCCGCCTGATTGCGCACCGAAGAGCGAAACTGGTCACGCCATTCTCCCGATCCCTGCGAACGGATCAGGGAGGCGATCGAGTTATCCTGCGCAAAGGCCGCCGGCGCGAAGAGTCCGGTTCCGGCAGCGCTGGCCATGCCGAGCAGCATGTTTCTCCGGGAGAGGGAATTCGTCATGATTGGATCGACTTTCCTTTTCACGTATTTCGCGGAGCCGTCGGCGGTCTCCGGAGCAGAGCGCGATCCGGAGAAACCTGACATCACCGTCTGGAGCAGGCCGACATCTTTCGGCCCAAACCTTCAGCCAGAGGCCAAAACAAACCGAAATACAGTAAAGATTTCGGTCAGTTCTTATCTCAAACGCGTTCTAGTTACCATAACAACGGTTAACGAAGAAGGCACCAACGTGAGGGGGAAATGCGATTCATGTCACGTTTATGTGTGCCGCCGAACCCGTCATATAGGGCTCAAAGCGACACTTTGCCAGTCGTGGAATGCGCAAGCTCAAAAACGTGATCGGGTCGATATATGTGCGCAGAATCATTGAAGTTTTGACGGGCAGTCGACCGGGCGACGGCGATACGTGCGACCATTTGCACCGCCATGTCCCTACTGAAAACCAGTGTTTACGGTGTGTGGGCCAAAAGAAAAACCCCGGGCTCTCCTCCGGGGTTTTCCTGCTTCTTTTTCGCGCCGGACTGAACCGTCAGCCCGGTGGCTCGCGGTCCGCCTAGAGACGGTAGAGAATCTGGTCGGTCCAGAAGCGCTCCAAGCGCTGGAGCGACTTGTTCAACGTCATGAAATCCTCGGCTGCGACACCGCCGACCTGTTCGATCGACTTCAGGTGGCGCTCATAGAGATCATGAACGATTTCGGCGACACCGAGACCTTTTTCCGTCAGGCTCACCCGAACCGATCGACGGTCGGTCCGCGAGCGTTCGTGGTGGATATAGCCTGTGTCGACGAGTTTCTTCAGATTGTAGGAAACATTCGAGCCGAGGTAATAACCGCGTGTCCGCAATTCACCTGCGGTCAGTTCGCTGTCCCCGATGTTGAACAGCAGCAACGCCTGCACACTGTTTACATCGGACCGGCCCATGCGATCAAATTCATCTTTGATCACGTCAAGCAATCGCCTGTGAAGCCGCTCAACAAGCGTGAGCGATTCAAGGTATAGAGGTTTCAATTCCTGACCCCCACCCTCTTCGGCGAAGACTTGTCCCCTTTCCGCCATCATCATCTGGTTACGCCTTTCTGTTTTAGTTTGCGAGGTTTTTCCTCGCTTGATGACGGAAGCTACAGGGATGACTCTAAAATCCGATTAAAAGGCAGTGTAAAAATCGCCTTAACGTCTTTTCAGAACTTTACGGGACGGATTCAGCATTTGAAAACTATGATGCCGGGTCTTGCGATCCGCGTATGAACTGCACGATGGAAGAGAAGTCCTTGGCGCCGTCACCGGAGTTCGCGTACAGGCCGTAGAGGGCCGCGGCCCCGGCCCCCATCGGCGTGGCGACACCGGCCGTTCGGGCAGCAGATTGCGCCAGGGTCAGGTCCTTCACCATCATCGCAGCGGAAAATCCCGGCTCATAATCACGGTTGGCCGGTGACGTCGGCACCGGTCCCGGCACGGGACAATAGGTGGTCAGCGACCAGCACTGCGCGGAGGCGGTTGAGGCAATGTCATAAAGTTTCTGGTGATCGAGGCCGAGTTTTTCCGCAAGCACGAAGGCCTCGGAAACGGCAATCATGGAAATCCCCAGCACCATGTTGTTGCAGATCTTGGCCGCCTGGCCGTTACCGGCGCCGCCGGCATGCACAATGGTCTTGCCCATGGCCTCCAGCACCGGGTTCGCGAGGGTGAAAGCCTCATCGGGACCACCGACCATGAATGTCAGTGTTCCCGCTTCGGCGCCCCCGACGCCGCCGGAGACCGGGGCGTCCACCATCGGCATCCCCGCCATTCCGGCCTTTTCGGCAACAAAGCGCGCCGTCTCGACATCGATCGTGGAGGAATCGATGAGCAGGGTCTTTACCCGTGCGTTTTTCAAAATGCCGTCTTCACCTGTATAGACGTCGCGCACATGGCGGCCGGCCGGCAACATGGTGATGATGACGTCGCAGGTTTGCGCCAGTTCGGGAATGGAGTCGGCAAGCGTGCCGCCGGCGTCCGTGTGACGTTGCATGGCGCCGGAATCCAGATCGATACCGACCACGTCGTGACCGGCCCGCAAAAGGTTGCGGGCCATCGGTCCGCCCATGTTTCCCAGTCCGACGAACCCAATTCTGGCCATATGCCCTCTCCTCTTCCTGACCGTTTCATTCAACCCGGTCCAATTTACCCGAAAACCGGTGCCGAGCGAGAGTGCGGAGGAGTGGAGCAACCGCCGTCCGGAAAGATCGGCTGCAATGCAGTGGACTGACAGTCAGGTTATGGAGCCCGCTTGATCAAAGATTGCGATTAGCCCGGACTCCTCACACGCGCTCCGATACGTGCTTTGCGCATGAAAGTGTCGCTACACCGAGGCGCAAAACGCGCCTCAGCTCTCCCGGGCTTCGCGCTCGGCCAGATAGGCAAGGCCGAAATACAGCACGATGGTTATGATATAGTAGGTGATCTCCCAGGGCCGATTGCCGAACGTATCGGAAAACAGGGAATGCATCGTGACCTGGCTGAGCGCCACCATCAGCCACATGACAACACCCCAGGAGACCCCGAGCCAAAGTCCGACGGCGGCCGCGAGATCGAAAACGGCGAAATAAATCGTCACCGCCTGCCACTCGGTTGGCATATCCCAGAAATAGAGCCCGCGCCATGGCACATAACCGATGATGCGCGCCCAGTGAATGACGCCGGCGATCACCAGGGTCCCGCCAATCACCCGCAGAAAGGTCAGAAGCAGCAAACGGACGGTTATCGAAATCCCGAACAGGTTGACCGGAAAAATGCTCAACATGTCGACGCTCCAGACGCCGGAATGCGCAAACCTGTCGACGTTCGACACCGAGTACCGATCGGGCCGGTTCCGTTACCGGATCCGGATTTCGTGGAGCAGTCTGTCATGATTCCCACATCACGCATTCCTGTTAACACACTCGTTCCCTCTCCGGCATGTCATGCGAAACAACACGCATGGCCCGCTGCACGCCTGTCGTGCCCATCTGTTCCGGGTTGATCCGGAGCAAATCAATCCCGCCATAAGATTATCCATTTTGGCGATATCGCAACACCGGCGAACATTTGACCAAATGGCCACACGACACAAGTCCCGTAACAGAGAGCAAGCCCTAAGGAAACGTCAGGTCGCCGGTTTCGGGAGCCGCGAAATAGACGTCGATATCGTCCGTGCTTATGTCTTCAAGCAGTGACGGACGCCATTGCGGCGCATTGTCCTTGTCGACGATGGTTGCCCGCACGCCTTCATAAAAGTCTTCGCCCTTCAGGACACGGGAGACGATCCGGTATTCGGCCTTCATGCAGTCGCGAAACGCCGCTTTCTCACCGACCTGCATTTGTCTGAGGGCGATTTTCAGGCTCGTCGGCGACTTGGAGCGCAGGGTCGTCGCCGTGGCCGCACAAAAATCGCGATGTTCACCGGTGGTGGCTTCAAGCCTTCGCAAAATCCCCTCAACGGTTTTCTCATTGAAACATGTGTCGATCGCCTCCTGGCTGGGCAAAGACGAGGCCGTCGACGATCCACCACACCGTTCGGCAAGGCAGGCCGCAGCATCCTCGGTTTCCGTCAGGGCTTCAAACAGGGCGGCGAGCCCGTCTGCGGCGATCGTATGGGTAAGGACACCCGTCGCCATGGCCTCATCCTGTTTCAGGCGCGCGCCGGTCAGGGCGCAATAATGCCCGTACTTTCCGGGAAACCGGGGCAGGAACCAGGTCCCGCCGACGTCGGGGAAAAAGCCGATGCCGACTTCCGGCATGGCAAACCGGATGTTTTCCGTGCCGACCCGATAGCGTCCGTTGACCGAGACCCCGACACCGCCCCCCATCACGATGCCATCGATCAGGGCAATATAGGGCTTTGAATATTCGCGGATCGCCACATTCAGGCGATATTCCTCGGCAAAGAATTCCAGCGTCGCATCATAGTGACTGCGCCCGCGGACATACAGGTTGCGAATGTCTCCTCCGGCCGAGAAGGCGCGACCTCCGCTGGCGCGGATGATGACATGGCGCACGGATGTGTCATCACGCCACTTTTCGATGGCATCGGCAATCACCCTGACCATGTCCTGGGTCAGTGCATTCAGCGTTTCCGGCTTGTCCAGCGTGATGACACCCGCCGTGCCGATGATCTCAGTCGCAATTTCCGCCATGTCACACGTGTTTGTTGTCCGATGGAACAGACCAGCAAATAGGCCTATCCGCCCGCCAATTGCAACGGTGCTTTGCGACCGTGTCGCAGTTTTAAAACCATTCTAAACAGCGTATGATCATGTCTCGCACGCTATCCGCCGGGAAACACCGATATGAACGACCATGCGCCTTCCGAACCGCCGCTGCAAAAAATCTCCAACGAGCCAATTTCCATGGAAGATATTCTTCAGGGCCGGCGGATGCGCCGCAATCGAAGATCGGACTGGTCGCGGCGGCTGGTGCGCGAGACGAACCTGACCGTGAATGACCTGATCTGGCCAATCTTCCTGGTCGACGGCGTCGACGTTCGCCAGGACGTCGCGTCCATGCCGGGCGTGTCGCGCATGTCGGTCGACCGCTCTGTCGACGAGGCCAAACGGGCGGCAGACCTTGGCATCCCGGTTCTGGCCCTGTTTCCCTATACGGATCCGGCCCTGCGCGACGCAACCGGCAGCGAAGCCCTCAATCCCCACAATCTTGTCTGCGCCGCGACACGGGCGATCAAGGCGGCCGGCGTCGATATCGGCATCATGATCGACGTGGCGCTCGACCCCTATACCAGCCATGGCCACGATGGTCTCCTGGACGGCGAAACCATCGTCAACGACAAGACGGTGCTGCAACTGGTGGAACAGGCACTGATCCAGGCGGATGCGGGCGCCGATATTATCGGCCCCTCCGACATGATGGACGGGCGCGTCGGGGCGATCCGCCAGGGCCTTGACAGGGATGGGTACACCCAGTGCCAGATCATGGCCTACACGGCGAAATACGCCTCGGCCTTTTATGGTCCGTTCCGCGACGCGGTCGGGACCAACGCCACTTTGATCGGCGACAAACGGACCTACCAGATGGACCCGGCCAATACCGACGAAGCCGTTCTGGAAGCGCAACTGGATATTGCCGAGGGCGCGGACATGATCATGGTCAAGCCCGGCATGCCCTATCTCGACATCGTGCGCCGCCTGAAGGACGAATGCCGGGTTCCGACCTTCGCCTATCAGGTGTCGGGCGAATATGCGATGATCTGCGCGGCTTCGGCAAACGGCTGGCTCGACCATGACCGCGCCGTCCTGGAAAGCCTGCAAGCCTTCAAACGGGCCGGAGCCGACGGAATTCTGACATATTTCGCTCCAATGGTGGCGGAGAAACTGTCGGTTTGAGGACGTCGGTTTTGTACGGAAATACAGGGTTTTTTATTTTCAGCCGGAGCCATCGGCGCCGGCGGGCGATTTGCAAACCGGCCGCGGCCTTCCCATATATGGCGGGTCCGACTGAAACCGACAAGTGAGCAGAATGCCCAGCGACAGCGCCAGATTTGACCGCACCCGGGACGACTTCGCCTACGATCCGGCCATGCAACCGGAATTGTTCTACGACGTTCGCCGCCGCCGGGTCCTGGCCTACCTGCTGGACGTCCTGTTCATCGGTGTCCTGGTGGTTGTGCTCGGCCTGCTGGTTGGCGTCGTCGGCATTGTCACCCTGGGGCTGGGCTGGCTGTTGTACAGCATTCTGATTCCCGGCACGGCGATCCTTTACGTCGCCTTTACGCTCGGCGGCCCCTATTGCGCCACGCCCGGCATGCGGGCCATGGGCCTGGAAATGCGGCTGTGGTACGGCGCAAAACCGTATATGCTGCTCGCGGTGGTGCACGCCGTGCTGTTCTACGGATTGAACCTGTTCCTGACCCCGCTCATCATCCTGGTGTCCCTGTTCAACGAACGCAAACAATTGCTGCATGACATCGTGCTTGGAACCGTCGTCATCAATTCGGCGGTCAACCTGCCCGATTCGACCTCGCACGCGCCCGGAGACCGCACCTCAAACGCTTGGGACGATGCCCGTGAAAACAGACGCGACGGACCGCGGTAACCATTCGGCGGCTTGAAACCGGCCCGCAAAGTTTTTCCCTCGCACAACATCGTATCTGCGTTTATGATTTATTCCGAAGACACCGCCCTGTTCAGTGTCTTTGGTACACGCAGAACGACACGTGGTCTCGACCCGTCTGGATCTCCGCATGACACGGCATGTCTTTGACAACCCTCAATTCTTTCTGACCACTCCGGCGCCCTGCCCCTATCTGCAGGGCCAGTTGGAGCGCAAGGTTTTCACACATCTGGTCGGCGACAATGCCAGCGCATTGAACGATGTTCTCACCCAGGGCGGCTTCCGCCGCAGCCAGAACATCGCCTATCGGCCGGCCTGCGAGGGATGCCGGGCCTGTGTTTCGGTGCGAGTCCAGGTCGATCAGTTCCAATGGTCGAAATCGTTTCGCCGCACCTGGAAAGCCAATGCCGACCTGATCGGCATCGAATGCACGGCCGCGCCGTCGTCGGAACAATATTCGCTTTTCCGGCGCTATCTCGACGCCCGCCACGCCAATGGCGGCATGGCCGACATGACCGTGCTCGATTATGCGATGATGGTGGAGGACACGCATGTGGAGTCCATGATCGTCGAATATCGCCCGCGCGACATCGACACCGCGCTGACCGGGTCCAGCGAAGGGCCGCTCGTCGCCTCCGCCCTCACCGATCTTTTGTCGGACGGCATTTCCATGGTCTACAGTTTCTTCGATCCGACCATCCAGGATCGCGGGCTCGGAACCTTCATGATCCTTGACCATATCGATCGGGCGAAAAAGCTGGGTCTGCCCTACGTCTATCTCGGATATTGGGTCGATGGTTCGCCGAAGATGGACTACAAGACCCGCTTCAGGCCGCAGCAACATCTTGGACCACGCGGCTGGGAGCCGGCAGCGACCTGACTGACCCTGGCCTGGGCCGGATTAACGCGTGTTAGCCCTGTTTGGGCTTTTCCTTTGCACGATTCCTGAATTGTCACCACATACCATCCGATTGCGGGCGCCTTTCGATTTGCCGCGCCGACACGTCACGAGGGTTTATGAATATCCTGCTCGCCATGATCCGGACCGGCCTGTTCTGCGGCGCCCTGTTGCTGGCGCTGGTCAGCGGAATCGGCGAACTCGGACGGTTTTTTCCGCTTCTCGATATTGTGAACCACTTCCGGCCGTTCACGATGGTTGCGGCAACCATTCTCCTGGCAATAGCCGTGCTTGCATATAAAAGGCCCTTGCGGCGACAAGCGGCAATCTGGCTGATCCTGGTCACCGTGGCGATCCAGGGCCTTTCGCTCGGACCTGAAATCGCCCAGTCCGCCCTGTCGAACGCCAAAGCGACCCCGCATTCGCCGGACAGCGACATTCTTCGCGTCGCGACCCTGAACGTCTGGGGCCGCAACAGCCGGCAACAGGCCGCCGCCGACGCACTCGTACGGCTCGATCCCGATGTTATCGTTCTGCAGGAGGTATGGCGGGGCCTGGAACCGCTGGTCGCGCGCCTGAAGAAAACCCATCCCCATGCCAGCGACTGCGTCGCCGTCAGTCTGTGCAATGTCGCGATCCTCAGCAAGATCCCGCTCGTAAACACAAAGGTCTATCGCCCGGACTTTCGCGGCATCGATCGCTGGACGGTGCCGCTCGTCCGCGCGGATCTCTCGGTCTCCAAGGGGCGACAAGCCTACGACGCCACCTTGTTCGCGACCCATCTGACATGGCCGAACCAGGTGCCGCTGCAAAAGACCCAGATGCAGCAGCTCGCGAACGCGGTCAAAAATGCCGAGTTGAACAAGGTCGTCCTGATCGGCGACTTCAACTCGACCCCGTGGTCATACGGCTTGGCCTATCTGGAAGACCTCCTGACGCTGCAACGCGTGACCCATGCCCTGCCGACCTGGCCATCGGCACTGGTGCCGCGGATACAAAGACTGCTGCGCGGCAGGCTCGCGAACTATGGACTGAAACCGCAACCGCTCTATGCCCCGTTCCTGCCGATCGATCATGCCTTCATCGGCGACGGGTTCGAGGCAAAATCTGTATCACGGCACCAGATCCCCGGTTCGGACCATTATGCGGTCGTTCTGGATATTGCTCCGCGGAGGGTTTCTGCCGAGAACTGAAGGGGAGTTTGCCGGTTTCAAAGCGTGCGCTTCAATTCGGATCGTTGGAGCCGTCAGGCGGACCGTAGCCGCCGCCTCCCCCGGTGCGCACGACCAGCAGATCGCCCGATTGCAGACGGCAACCGGTCTTGGAACGCAATCTGATCGTTTCATCGCCCCGCACAATATGGCTTTCCGCCGGAGCGCCGTCCCGCCCGCCGAACAGACCCTTTGCCGGAGATGTAAACCGGTCGCCATAGGTCGCGAACTGAACATTGTCATCCAGGATCCGGTAGGAGCGCTCGAACCCCTCGCCGCCGCGTTGTCGGCCGGCGCCGCCGGAGCCGGACATCAGCGCGTACCGGTTGATCCGCATGAACGGGTAATCCATCTCCAGCGACTCGATCGGGATGTTGGCGCAGTTCGACAGCGGACTGTCGACGCCATCGCAGCCGTCATTGTCGATGCCGGCGCCGTAACCGCCGCCCAGGATTTCGAGATAGATGTTGTAGCCATTGTCGCTGAGATGGCTGAGACAGACCGGCGTGGTGGTGTCGTAGCCTTCCGCCATCACCCTGTCGGGCACGACCTGGGCCAGCGCCTTCATCACCGCGTTGAACACCCGGTAGCTCGGAAGCAGGCGCGCCCGCACCGGGGCCGGCGGCCGGGGATTGAGAACCGAGCCAAGCGGCGCGTCGACCGAAATCACGCGCGAGACCCCGTCGTTGAACGGAATATCCGGATCGGTCAGCACCGATTTCGCGCAGGCCACCGCGGCCGCGAATGTCGATGCGAACGGATTGTTGAGATAGGTCGGGACCTGAGGATCGGTGCCCTCGAACCCGATATGGATCGCGTCCCCGCCGATGGTGACCTGCGCCCGCACGACGACCGGCGTCTGTCCGAGGCCGTCATCATCCATCGCCGCCTCGGCGCAGAAGGTTCCATCCGGCAGTCCGGCAATGGCGGCGCGCATGCGCCGTTCGGAATAGTCCAGCATCTCCGCCATGGCCTCGGCTAGAACCTCCCGGCCGAACCGGGACGCCAGCGCTCGCAACCGCTTGGCACCAATCGCATTGGCGGCAAACTGGGCATTGATGTCTCCGACGGTAGCCTGCGGCATCCGCACGTTCGCGGCGATCAGCCTTTCGAACGGGCCGCCGTTCCAGTCCCGGTCGAGATTGTATTTCGACGGCGGAAAGATGATGCCTTCCTGGTGCACGTCGCCGGCCGCCGGGTTGAGCCCAGGAGCGCCGCCGCCGAGATCGATATGGTGCACCACCGAAGCGCTGAAACCGCTCAGTTCCCCATCGAAAAAGATCGGCGAAAACAGGAAGATATCGGGAATATGCTGACCGCCGTGATAGGGGTCGTTGTTGATGAGGAAATCGCCCTCCCGCAAGGTCTCCGGCGGATAAAGGGCAAGACAGGGGGCGAGCGTCTGCGTGATCGAGCCGAGCTGTATCGGGATCAGTTCGGCCTGGGCCACGACCCGTCCCTGCCGGTCGATGATCGCCGCCGAACAATCCTGGGCCTCGCGCACGATCGGCGAATGGGCCGATCGGATGAGTTTGGTTCCCATCTCGTGCGCCGCGGAAATCAGCGCGCGATTGATGATCGCCTGATCGACATTTGAAAGTGCCATAAGCTTCAAACCTCCCGCCGCAGGATCAGACTGTCGGACGCGTCGCGATGGACCCGCCATCCCGGCGGCACGTAAATCGTTGATGTCCCGTCTTCGATCAGCACAGGCCCGGCCATATCCAGGGCGCCGACGCCAATACGCGGCAACAGCCTGCAATGCAGGCTCCGCCCGCCTTCGACAATCGGGATAGACTTTGGCTCCGGCATATCATCAGCGTGCCCGGCCTCCGCGCTGCCGAAAACCGGGAAGTCATTCGCTTTCGCCCGGGCGCCGATCCGAAAGGAAACGATCTCGATCGGATCGCCGGGGGGCTTGGAGAATTCGAAGACCCGGTGATGCGCCTGTGAGAATGCCGATGCGATGCGCTCGACCGTGAGATCTGCAAGGTCACCGTCCAGCGGAACCGACACTTCAAATGCCTGACCGACATAGCGCATCTCCAGAATGTGCTGGAAGCTCAGCTCTTCGGTGACACCGGCCGACCGCAGGTAGTCGGTCGCTTCGTTGCGCAGGGCCTGCAGCCTGTCCAGCACCGCGGGAACGGCCGCGGCGTCCAGCCCGGTGCGTTCGGTGCGGGCGCGGTGGTGGACATAGTCGGACATCAACAGCCCTGCCGCCGACAGGACGCCGGCATTGGCCGGAACGACCACGGTGCCGATTCCCAGTTCCTCCGCCACGCGGGCGGCGTGAAGCGGGCCGGCGCCGCCAAACGGCACCAGCGCGAAATCCCGCGGATCGTGGCCCCGTTCGGTCGAGACCTGCTGCATGGCGCGCACGATGTTGGATTCGGCGATACGGATGATACTGTCCGCCACCTCTTCGACCGACAGCGCCAGGCGATCGCACAGGGGTGCAAGCGCCGCCGCCGCCGCGCCCGCATCAACCGTCATCTCGCCGTTCAGGAACGAACCGGCCTGCAAGGTCCCGCGCACCAGATGCGCATCGGTGACGGTTGCCTCGGTACCGCCGCGCAGATAGCTGGCGGGTCCGGGCCGGGCGCCGGCCGAATGCGGTCCGACCCGCAGCAGGCCGCCATCGTCCATCCAGGCGATCGACCCGCCGCCGGCGCCGACCGTGACGATATCGATCACCGGCGTGCGTACCGGCAGTCCGTCGATTTCGGTCTGCGGCGCCAGATCCGGCACGCCGCCGCAAATCAGCGAGACGTCGGTGCTGGTGCCCCCCATATCGAGGGTGATGATGTCGCGATAACCGGAACGACCGGCAAGCCCGAGGGCGCCCACGACTCCGGCTGCAGGCCCCGAAAACAGGGCCGAAATCGCATTCTTCGACATGGCTTCCGCCGGCATGCGGCCGCCATTGGATTGCATGATGGAAAACCGCCCGCCAAAGCCGCGCTGCGCCAGCGTGTCGGAAAACCGGTCGAGATAGCCTTCGATGGCCGGCTGGACATAGGCGGCGAGCGCGGTCGTGCAGGCGCGCTCATATTCGCGGAATTCCCGCGACACGTCGCAGGAACAGGTCACCGGCATGTCCGGCGCATGGCGCTTTACGGCCGCCGCCACCCGCCGTTCGTGATCGGGATTGGCGTAGCTGTGCAGGAGGCAGATCGCGATCGCATCAAACGGGCCGGTTGCCAGGAAGCGGACGATCTCGGCATCAAGACGGTCCGCGTCGAGCGCTTCAACAACGGTCCCGTCGGCGGCGAGCCGTTCGTCAATTTCGCTGATGTCCGATTGGCGGACAATCGGTTGCGGTTTCTTGTAGGCAAGGTCGTAGATCGCCCGGCGGTCGTGGCGCTGCAGGACAAAAAGATCCCGCGTGCCCCTTGTGACAAATACGCCGACGCGCCCGCCCTTGCGTTCGAGCACCGCATTCGTCGCAACCGTCGATCCGTGCACCAGATCGGAGACGAACCGGAGATCGATCCCGGCGGCATCAATGGCATCGACCGCACCGCGGTCGGGCGCATCCGGCGTGCTCGGAACCTTGGCCACCCGCGCGATTCCGTCCCTGATCTCGATCAGATCGGTAAACGTTCCGCCAACTTCGATGCCAATCCGCATAGAGCGCCTCCCCTGTTCCATTCAGTATAGAACGAAATGGCATCTGCGGACTGAATCTTTGGACCGATATGTGGTTTGCTTCATCGCAAGCTCGGCAGATACCCGAACCGCCACTTTTGCCGCCGTTCGCACGCACCTTGCAATTCAGTGCGTGGCTTCCCATTATCCGGTCTCCGATTGAATGGAGATATCTGCGTCATGGATCTGACCCTCGCCGCCGCCACCCCTTTGGTTTCGCTACGAGACGTCTTTTCCCATGCCCGCATCGATTTCCCTGTCCAATCTGTCCTGGTCCACGCCTGACGGCACCGCGCTTTTCACCGACCTCACTCTGGCCGTCGACCGCGAACGCGTCGGCATTGTCGGCCGCAACGGGACCGGCAAGAGCACACTTTTGCGTCTGATCGCCGGCGATCTCCTCCCGGCCTCGGGAGATGTGAAGGTCGAGGGAACGCTTGCCGTGATGCGCCAGGACTCACTGTCGCATCCGGTAGACAGCATCGTCGATCTGTTCGGCGTGCGTCCGGCCTTTGATCTCCTTGATCGGGCCGAAGCAGGGACAGCGTCCGTCGAGGACCTGGCAGACGCTGACTGGACACTCGCCAACCGGATCGAAACCGCGCTGATCCGATGTGATCTGCCCGTCGATCCGCGAACGCCCTTGGCTGAGCTTTCCGGCGGGCAGCGAAGCCGGGCGAACCTTGCCGCGATGATTTTCGCGGACCCTGATTTTCTGCTTCTGGACGAACCCACAAACAATCTCGACCGGGCGGGCCGCAAGGCGGTCATCGCGCTCATCAGGGACTGGAACGGCGGCGCACTCATCGTCAGTCATGACCGGGAAGTGCTTGAGGAAATGGACGCCATCGTCGAGCTGACGTCCCTTGGTGCGACCCGATATGGCGGAAACTACAGCACCTTCCGACAAGCCAGGGATGCCGAATTGAGTGCCGCGCAGCGGGCGCTTGCCCATGCGGAAAAGACGCGCACCCAGACGGCACGCCGCGCCCAACAGGCTGCTGAACGCAAGGCGCGCAAGGACGGTGCCGGACGCAGGTCGCGGGCGAAGGGCGATCAGCCGAAGATCGTTCTGGATGCGGCCAGGGAACGGGCAGAGGCCTCCGGCGGCGCCGGTGCAAGGCTGCGCGACGCCCGGCGCGCGGCGGCGGAAGATGCCCTGGCCTCAGCCCTTGAGAAAATCGAGGTGTTGCAGCCCGTCACCATGGACATTGCGTCGACGGGGCTGCCGGCCAACAAGGTCGTGCTGCGGCTGGAAGACGTCACCGGCGGATACGATCGCGACCATCCCGTCATTCGCAACCTGTCGCTGACCGTGACCGGCCCGGAGCGCCTCGTCATTGCCGGGCCGAACGGCTGCGGCAAATCAACCCTGTTCAAGCTGATCACGGGCCGGATTCCGCCCCAGTGCGGCACCGTCGACCTGAAGGTTTCCTTCGCAATGCTCGATCAGCACCTGGGCTTGCTGGACAGGACAGAAAGCCTGCACGAGAACTTTCTGCTCCGGAACCCGGAGGCGGATGCCCATTCGGCGCATGCGGCGCTCGCCCGGTTCGGGTTCCGCGCATCGGACGCCTTGAAAAAGGCGTGCGACCTGAGCGGCGGGGAACAGTTGCGTGCCGGGCTCGCCTGTGTCCTCGGATCGACACCGCCCCCGATGCTCTTAATCCTCGACGAGCCCACCAACCATCTCGATCTGGACGGGATCATCGCGCTGGAATCAGCCCTTGCCGCCTATGACGGGGCTTTGCTGGTGGTCAGTCACGATGAGACTTTTCTCGAATCTCTTGGCTGCGACAGATGCGTTGACTTGTCGGATTGACCGTATTCCGGAGACATGTTCCGAATGTTGTCGGGTCTTGCTTTCGTATTCGCTTATCGCCGGTATATTCTTCGCAGTTGGTGGGTCGCGTCGCAACGCGACCTGAGCTTTCCAGAAGGCAATTCAACGCGCCGGCCGCATTGAATACCCCGTCGCTCATGCTACCATTGGTGCCGAAGCAATTTTTGAAATCCACCTTAAATTGCTCCTTGAAACACTTCCGATGGTTTCGAATCGCCATTCAACCAAGGAATGAACGCCATGATTGTCAAACTTCTTGCTGCCTCCGCACTTTCCTTCGCCATCGCGACCACCACGGCGCTCGGCTGTTCGCGGATCCTTTACGAAACCGCGGACGGGTCGTTTCTGACGGGTAGAACGCTTGACTGGTTTGAAGACACAGCAACCGATCTCTGGGCCTTTCCACGCGGAATGGAGCGCAATGGCGGCGCCGGTGAAAACTCCATCGAGTGGACTTCCAAATATGGATCGGTCGTCGCCTCGATCTATGACGCGGCAACGGTTGACGGCATGAACGAGGCCGGCCTCGTCGGCAATGCGCTTTACCTTGCGGAGGCCGAGTACGGAACGAAAGACGCGGGCGATATACCCCTGATTTCCGTCGGCGCGTGGCTGCAATACTTCCTCGACAATTTTTCGACGGTGAAAGAAGCCGTAGCCGCGATGGAAAAAGGTCCTTTCGTCATCGTAGCGCCGATGCTGCCAAGCGGGCATGAAGCTGGAGGACATGTGGCACTTTCCGACGCCGGCGGCGACAGCGCAATTTTTGAATATCTCGACGGAAAGCTCGTTGTTCACCACGGCAGTGAATACACTGTGATGACAAATTCGCCGACCTTCGACGAACAGCTTGCCATTACGACCTATTGGGGGGAAGTCAACGGCCTGTCCTTCCTGCCGGGAACGCACCGTTCTTCGGACCGTTTTGCAAGATTGACCTGGAACCTGAACGCAACACCGAAATTCAAAGACAAAAACGACGCGACCTCGGCTGTTTTTTCGCTTGTTCGTTCCATTTCGGTGCCTTACGGCGTCACGGATCCCGAGCGTCCGAACATCGCGTCCACGACCTGGCGAACCGTCGCCGACCATGGCATAGGTCGCTACTACTACGAGAGCGTGTTCAACCCATCCCTGTTCTGGGTGGACATTAAAGAACTGAATCTGGCTGAAGGAGCCGACATACTGAAGCTCGAGCTCGGCGAAAAACCAATACTCGCAGGCGAAGTATCCGCCAGCTTCAAGCTGTCCGTGCCATTTTCGTTCCTGTGAAGTCCATCTAAGTGTTACGTTGACTGCGTCACAAATTCCAGGTCTCGCTCTCGAATTCGACGTTTTTGCATGACCCGACGGAAGCCGAACAATCCCGGTTTCCGCGGTTTTGCAGCTCAAACGGAAGGATGAAACCAACCGACCTCATCCTGAGGCGCCTTGCGGAGCAAGGCCTCGAAGGACGATCCAGTGCCCGCCATCGGTCCTTCGAGGCTCCACTTCGTTTCGCACCTCAGGATGAGGTTGAGGGTTATGCACATCGTTGTGTCTTGGACCATTCCGGCAGCTGAGCCGTCATTGAAATGGTTCGTGAATTTGGTTTGTGACGCAGTCCAATTACAGCGTGTCGCGACAATGCGAGTCACGTACCAGCACAATCCCTTTTTGCCCGGAAGTGACCATCCCCTCTCCCGGTTTGTATCCCAAACGGTCGGCGAGCCTAAGGGACGGCGTGTTTGCCGGCGCGATTATGCAGAACGTTCGGCATCTGTGCCGGCTGTCAAACCAGTCAAGCGCGGCATTTGCCGCTTCGGTTGCATATCCCTGTCCATGAAAGGCCGACTTCAAGGTCCAGGACATCTCAATCGCGGCTTGGCCATTGTCTTCAGGCAGCCTTTCGAACCGGGCATGCCCGACCTTGCCGACATAGAGGCCCGTTTGCCTTTCGAAGACGGAAAACAGGCCGAAACCCTCAACAGTCCAGTGGCCAACATCGCGCAGGAACTTCGTCCAAGCGCTTGCTCGGTCGAGTGGCTGCGCGCCGATATAGGTCACTACGTTTTCGTCAGAGAACATTTCGGCAGTCGCCGCGAAATCGTCCAGTCCCGGAGGAGCAAGCCGAAGGCGTTCGCTTTCGATCAGTGTCATAACCAAACCGTCCCGGATATTGTCGATGGACTACCAGTATCCATACTGCCTCCATCGGTCCATGCACGTTTGACCCCACGCCTGACCGGGGCCAAGGCGGGTTTGTTCCGGACCGTGGACCGCGCCGCGAACCCGACAAAGAGAGAAACGTCCGAACCGGATCGCCGGTGCCGGCAACACCAAGCCTGGTGAATTGACTCGCACCCGGATCGGCGGCGAATATGCCGGACAAACGATCAGGGACATCGGTCGCGTCCATGCACAAAGCCGTTCGGCACACATCGACCCTTGCGGGTGTAAACACGATCGCGATTCAGTCCGATCGCACGTTCCCGCGCCACACGCACGATGAATTCGGGTTTGGCCTCATGCAGGCCGGCGGACATGAGACCTGGAGCGGCCGCGGACTTGTTGAAGCATCAGCCGGGGATGTCATCACCGTAAACCCGGGCGAGCTCCATGACGGGGTTGCGCGTACGGGCGAACCGCGCACATGGCGCATGTTTTTCCTTTCGTCAAAGGCGGTCGCGAACCTGGTCGACCAGGCGGTGGACCAATGCGAATTCCGCAAGCCGGTTTTCCGTGCCGCAGAGATTACCGCCCTTGTGCGCACCGCCGTCGATGCCGCGATGCAGGACCATGCCGACGCCTCGGAACTGGAACAGCTGTTGGCCCTCGCGCTGGGCCGCCTGATCGACCCTCGCGACATGCAGCGCCCGCACACCGAAGCCCCCCCGTCCTTGCGGCGTGTCATGGACCGGATCCACGCCGAATGGCCAGAACCGCTCGTGCTCGACGATCTCGCCGGGACCGCGGGCCTGAGCAAATACCAGACGCTTCGGGCATTTTCGCGCGAATTCGGCCTGACGCCCCATGCCTATCTCGTTCAATATCGCCTCAACCGGACACGAGAGCTTATACTTGGTGGCGACAGCCTCGCGGAGGCAGCGGTTGCCTCCGGCTTCACCGACCAAAGCCACATGACACGCGCCTTCACCAGGCAGTTCGGCATCACACCCGGGCGATACCTGAAAACGCGCCACGGTCCGTAACGTCAACGCCCTGCAATAATCTACAATACAATGCGATCCGGAACGCTCTATCACGCTCTCAAAACCAGCGTCGATGAGGTCCGAAGTGCAGTTTTCCTATTCGTTGTATATGCAAGAAACGTTTCCTGACCGGGTCACCGGGATCCTGGCGGTGGATCATGTCGGCAGCCTTAGGCCGTGTCCGGCGGCCATCGACGACTTTGAGCGGCGCGCCACACAAAGGCTGGCGTCGCGAACCGAAGGCGAGTTTCCGGAGATCCAGGCCTGGCGGCGGGCCTTTTCGCAAATGGGACTGAAGCCGACGCAATATAGGTGCGCCGCGGAGGCTCTGTTGCGCCGGTTCCGAAAATCCGGATCATTGCCAATTCTCCATCCTCTGGTCGATCTGTGCAACGCCGCCTCGATGGCCTTCGCGACACCGGTTGCCGTCTTCGACCGCGCCGGACTCCAGGGTGCGCTCGAAGTGCGCCAGGCGACCGGAAGGGAAACATATCTGACTTTTTCCGGCGAGACCGAAACGCCCGGCCCCGGCGAAATCATTTTCGCCGACACAGGCAACCGGGCCCATGCGCGGCGCTGGGCCAACAAACAGAGCCAGCACTCGATCGTCTCTGAAACCACCGAACAGGCCCTGATCGTCGCAGAGGCGCTGCATGCGACGGCCGCCGAAGACATGAGCGAACTGGTGTCTTGCCTCGCACTGGTGCTGGAAACGTCTCTGGGCGTGCGGCCCGACACACGGGTCCTGCTGTCACCCGATGCGGTCTGGTCGTCACCGGACTGGCAGGGAGCGTGAACAATGTGGACTGAATTCCTGCTCACCTCGCTTATCGTCGTGATTCTGCCCGGCACCGGCGTGATCTATACGATCGGCATCGGCATGGCCCAGGGCTCGTGGCCGTCGGTGGCCGCGGCGCTTGGATGTACGCTCGGGATCGTGCCTCACATCGCGGCGGCGATCCTTGGGGTCGCCGTCATCCTGCACACAAGCGCGCTGGTGTTCACCGCATTCAAGCTGATCGGGATCGCCTATCTGCTCTATCTCGCCTGGTCCGTTCTGCGGGACGACGGGCCGCTTCAATTCACGGCTGAAACCGAGAGCAGGCCGCTGGCGAAAATCGCGACGACAGGGTTCCTGATCAATATACTGAACCCGAAACTGTCCATCTTCTTTCTGGCCTTCCTGCCGCAATTCGTGCCGGCGGATACGGGAGCGCCGCTGCCGGTCATGATCGGCCTGAGTGCAATTTTCATGGCAATGACGTTTGTGGTGTTTGTCGGTTACGGTGCGTTCGCCGCCCGAATTCGCCGCTCCCTCTTGTCCAGCCCCCGCACGATGACCTGGGCGCGTCGTGGTTTTGCGGCAGCGTTTGTTGCGCTGGGGGCACGCATGATGGCTGAATCGGCATGATGCACCTGTGAGTGCACCTCCGACCGCAAGCCGTTCCGGCCGGCGTTGCGTTCAGGGATCGGGCGGATGCGCCTATCGGCCCGGAAACCACCGGAAGCCAAACGCCCCGGCAACGCGGCTCAATAATCTTCACCGGCATAGCGGTTTGCAAGTCCGACGGCCCCGGCGTCGCCGATGAAGTCCGCCCAGTCGTTACCCGGCCGCCAGATGCCGTCCATGCGCGCGAACGCTTCATCGACATCGCCACCAAGGCCCGCCCCGGCGTAGCGGTAGAAAAATGCACTGACGCGGGCGTTGTAGATACAGTGAACGTGAATTCTCTTGTCTTTCAACCGGTCCATTGCGGCGCAGAATTGGGCAAAGTCCTCGTCTGTCGGCGCTTCGAATTCCACCGGAATGTAAACGTAGATCATGCCGAGCGCCGCCACGCTCGCCGCCTCGTCGGCAAGCGCGCCTTCATTGTCATGGGGCCCCAGATTGATGATGTGAGACACGTCCAGAGCCTTGATCTCGGCCAATTGCTCTTCGCTCGGTTGCCCGGACGTCGTCACTCTCCGGTCAACCCGCCGCCAATTGATGATTCCGGTTGGATCCTGCATGTGGTTCGCGCCTCCTGATAATCGCAAACCCATTCATGCCCCGGATCCGAACGCACGTAAAAGACAGGCAAACCTCGTTTTCTGCCAAACTGATCTGGACCTTCAGGGCGCGTTGGCGGGGACCTGGAATCGCATCCGATAACCGGATGGCGAGGTCTTCAAATGGCGGACAAAAGCCCGCCGCATACGTTCGTCGTCCTTGAAGCCGCAACGGTTTGCAATGTCCTTGACGCTGTGTTCGGTGCTCTCGAGCATGCCTCGGGCAACGTCCACCCGGATGGCCTCGACCGCCTTGGCCGGGGTTGTCTTCATCTCCAAGGCATAGCGCCGCGCGAAGTTTCGCGGGCTCATTCCGATCCGGTCGGCAAGCTCCTCCACGCGCAGGTCCGCCGTCAGATTGTCGGCAATCCAGTGGTGAAGGTGGTCAAAGCGCCCTGTCGCATCGCGCGACTGCCTGTTCAGCATCGGGCTGAATTGGGACTGTCCGCCCGCACGCACCATCGGAGTGACCATCGATCGCGCCATTTCAAGCGACGCCGGCCGGCCGAGATCTTCCGACGTCATCGCCAGGGCCAGATCCATTCCGGCCGTTATACCGGCGGATGTCCAGACAGGGCCGTCCTTGATGAATATCGGATCCCGTTCGACCCTCACCTGAGGGAATTCGCTGGCAAGCTGTTCGCAATCCTCCCAATGGGTGACCGCGCGGCGGCCATCCAGCAATCCGGCCGCTGCAAGGATCAGCGCACCATTGCAGACGGAGCAGATACGGCCCGCCGATCCGGCCAGACAGTTGACCGCGTCCACCAGATTGCGGTCATACATGACATCATAAGCGCCATCGCCGCCGACAATGACCAGGGTGTGAATGTCCCGGCCGGTGTAGTCCGACAAAGGTTCGGTATCGATTGAAACCAGCGTGTTGGTGCTGATTTTTCCGCCATTAAGGGACACTATTGCGGTTTCGTAGCCGTTGGTTCTGTCCGCCTGGTCCAGCGCATGTGTGAACACCTGCAGCGGGCCGACCAGATCGAGCAGGACAATGTTGGGATAGACGACAAAGACGACAAGTCTTTTCACGGTTACCGGCTTTCTCGCGATGGCAGAAAATGAGGTTATACCGTCGTTTTTACCAGAAGCCTCATTGATGTTCTAAATCAATCCTGCTGCTTCTGCGGTTCGGACGGTGTCGCCCGAAGACATAAGACATGCGGAAAACGGAACCCCAGGGCCGTTTCCGTCACTCCATGACTTAAACCGATGAGACGGCGGCCAGGGTTCAAAACAACCGACACAAACAGCGCGCCGGCGATACTGTACGGACCGTCAGACCGCTACAGCTTGTTCCCGCCAAACCGGTTGGAACGCGGGAAACCGTTTGGCGGCAGGCGGCCGGCCGCGGCACGGTCGCCGGTCCAGTCGCGCAACTCCTCCATGGTGCGGGTGAACGAACGGCCGGAGGAGTCGATCCAGGTCAATCCGCTTTCGGCGGCAAACACCTTGGCATCGGCAATGCCGCCATCCTTGTACCGTTGCAGTCGGACGCCGCGCCCTCGGGTCATTTCCGGAATCTGATCGAGCGGGAATACGAGCATCTTGCGGTTTTCGCCGATCACCGCCACCCGGTCGCCGGTCGCATCGATACAGATGCGCGCTTCGTCGCCACTGGCAACGTTCAAGACCTGTTTGCCCTTGCGCGTGTTCGCCAGCATCTCCTTTTCCGGCACAACGAACCCGCGCCCTTCCCAGGAAATCATCAGCAGGCGGCGATCCGGCCGGTGCACGAAGACCGAAACAATATCCTGATCCTGCTCGATATCGGCCAGGATCCGGATCGGTTCACCGTGCCCCCTGCCCCCGGGCAGGCGGTCGGCCGCAAGCGTGAACACCCTGCCGCCTGTCGTCAGCGCCAGAACCTTGTCGGTGGTTTCGCCATAGAACCACAACATCAGCTTGTCACCCTGCTTGAACGACAGGGTTCCAAGATCCTGCACATGGCCCTTCAGCGCCCGGATCCAGCCTTTTGCGGAGACGATAACCGTGATCGGTTCGCGCTCGATCATCGCCTGCTGGATATCCTCCAGATCATGGTCGGGCGCTTCGGCAAAACTTGTCCGCCGCGCGCCGAGATCGGTCTTCGGTCCGTAGGCCTTTTTGATCTCCGCGATTTCCGCCGACAGCTTCGCCCATTGTTTGTCGTCGGATGCAAGCAGGCTCTGGAGTTCGGCCTGCTCGGCTGAAAGCTCCTCATGCTCGCGTCTGATCTCCAGTTCCTCAAGCTTGCGCAGCGCGCGCAGGCGCATGTTCAAAATGGCTTCGGTCTGGACTTCTGTCAGATCGAAGGTGCGCATCAATTCCTGTTTCGGCTCATCCTCGAACCGGATGATCCGGATCACCTCATCGAGATTGAGGTAGGCAACCAGATAGCCTTCGAGCACTTCCAGCCGGCGGGCGATCTTTTCAAGACGGAAATGAGTGCGCCGGACCAGAACTTCCTTGCGGTGTTCCAGCCACTCCCACAGCACGGTCCGCAAATCGAGAACGTTCGGAACCTTGCCGCGCGACAAGACGTTCATGTTCAGGGAAATCCGGGTTTCCAGATCGGACAGCTTGAACAGGGATTCCATCAGCAGATTGGGATCGACCGTGCGCGAACGCGGCTCCAGCACGACCCGGACGTCTTCCGCGGATTCGTCGCGCACGTCGGCGAGAAGCGGCACCCGCTTGGACTGGATAAGCTCGGCGATCTTTTCGATCAGCTTGCTTTTCTGGACCTGGTACGGAATCTCGGTAACAACGATCACCCAGGCGCCGCGGCCCTGGTCTTCCGTTTCCCAGCGCGCGCGCAGGCGAAACCCGCCACGGCCGGTGCGATAGGCCTCCAGCACCGAGGCATGCGGCTCGACTAGAATGCCGCCGGTCGGGAAATCCGGACCCGGCACCAGTTCGACCAGTTTTTCGATCGAGGCATTCGGGAACTTGATCAGGTGACTGGCGGCGGCACACAATTCGGCGACATTGTGCGGTGGGATCGATGTCGCCATGCCGACCGCGATACCCGCGGATCCGTTGGCGAGCAGATTGGGAAACGCGCCCGGCAGAACCACCGGTTCCTTGTCTTCGCCGTCATAGGTTTCGCGAAAATCGACCGCGTCTTCGTCGATGCCGGCGAGCAGCCGGCGCGCGACGTCGGTCATCCGCGCTTCGGTGTAACGCATGGCCGCGGCGTTGTCGCCGTCGATATTGCCGAAATTGCCCTGGCCGTCGACAAGCGGATAGCGAACCGCGAAGTCCTGGGCGAGACGCACCAGAGCGTCGTAAACCGCCTGGTCTCCGTGGGGATGGAATTTACCGATGACATCGCCGACGACGCGGGCGCATTTCTTGAACCCGGAGTCCGGATCCAGCTTCAATTGCCGCATCGCGTACAGGAGCCGGCGGTGGACCGGCTTCAGGCCGTCGCGGACATCCGGCAGGGCCCTGTTCATGATCGTCGACAACGCATAGGCGAGGTAACGCTCTTCCAGCGCCTCGCGCAGGTTGATCGGCTCAATACCGCCTGACGGAATCACATCGTTGCCCATATGTTCTGGCTACAGCACGGTTCGGGCGCAAGCAAGGGCAGTGTGACGAATGTCACGCAAATCCCAAGATTTTCTCCGTCTCTCTTGTTTTGAGGTTTATCGGAGACCTTCCCATTTCCGGGTCATCGGACGGCGGCAGGAACCTGACCGTCGACACACCGGATAATCGAGGAATACACCATGAAGAAATTCGCACTCCCCACTGTCATCGCGCTTGCAATTGCAGCGGGCTCCGTCGCGCCGTCGCAGGCCTTCGAGCTGAAGTCGCTGTTCCCCGGAAAGGGCGTTCTGCAAAAACACAAGGTCGACGGCACGCACGGTAAACGCAAGCACCATGGCTACGAAAAACAGGAAGGCACCGTCGCCTATGACGGCAAACTGAGCTACGGCGGAAAACAGCCTCTGCATATCCCGTACCGCGACCGCCCGGGCGGCTTCACGATCTGGATCTGACCCCAGGTACCATACCACCGATCGGTCCTTCGATGCGGTGTCAAGAAGGAGGCCCCCGGCCTCCTTTCTTGTTTTTGGCTCCCGGCAGACCCTGACGTCTCAGATCCGGGATGCTGTGACGAAAGTCACGATATTTCAATGACTTTCTCCGCGTCTCTTGTTTTGAGGTTTATCAGCGGCCGGCCCATTTCAGGGTCATCGGACGGCGGCAACATCCCGACCGTCGCAACACCGGATAATCGAGGAATACACCATGAAGACGTTCGCACTCCCCGCTATCATCGCACTCGCAATTGCAGCGGGCTCCGTTGCCCCTTCCCAGGCGTTCGAATTGAAATCGCTGTTCCCGGGAAAAGGCGTTCTGCAAGAGCACAAGGTCGACGGCACGCACGGTAAACGCAAGCGCCACGGCTACGAAAAACAGGAAGGCACCGTCGCCTATGACGGCAAACTGAGCTACGGCGGAAAACAGCCCCTGCACATCCCGTACCGCGACCGCCCGGGTGGCTACACGATCTGGATCTGACACACAATTCGATCCGCCGGTCCCTTGTCGGGATGCGGCTCTAAGAAGGAGGCCTTGAGCCTCCTTTCTTATTTCGGCGCCTCGTACGGTGCGGATGTTTCAAATGCGCGTTGCAGGGCCTGCAGAAATCCGCCTCGCACATCCGGCATCCTGATGCCGCGTGCCTCATACACATTCTTTGTCAAAAAATAGCCCGACAGGTCGAATGCCCGCCGCAGATCGGCATGGTCCGGCCGCCCGGCACGTTCACGCGTTACCAGAAAAGCCGGCAGATCGAGCATTCTCGCCCGATAGGGCCGGCCCGCGGTTCGCGAAACAGCGCGCCCGGACTTCGGCGATACGTAGACGAGATCGTCCGTCGTTCCGGTTGCGGCGCACCGGGTAAAATCGAGGCCGAAACCGAGATCATTCAGAATTTCAAGCTCGAAGCGAACCATCAGTTCGCCGCACAGGGCCGGATCGTCAAACGATTCCAGGATCACGTCGCCCGCTGTATAAAACCGTTCGTGCGGATCCCTCTCCGGCAAAAGCCGTACAAGGGCTGCGAACAATTGCACACCGTGCACCGCCAGCGCACTTTCCATCAGCGTCGCGGCACGCATCCGGGTGGGTTCCACCGAGAACATGCCGAGATGTTCGTCAAGCCTGGCGCGCCACTGCAGGTGCACGGAATTGCCGGTTTGCAGGATGGGCTGCATGCGCCGCGACCGCCCTCCCCGCACGAGGCCGAGATGACGTCCGTGGGTGCGGGTCAGAACTTCGAGCACAACACTGCTCTCGCCGTGCTGGCGAATTCCGAGCACCAATCCTTCATCCGTCCATTGCATGGCGACCGATCGATTCCGCTGCGCAAAGGTGTAAGCGCGCCTGACTTGTTTGCCAGTTGTCGAACTCTGTCAACCATCGGGGATAGTGGCGGACACACCTCTTCGGCTCACCGGCCGATGATTGTATGCGAACCACAATCCCGGATGGCAAAGATGAGACGAATTTGATCGGACCGCAATCCGATGACCGTTCCACCCAATTTTTCCGCACGTTTGGTTTGAAACTATCGCCTTTAATCAATCGTAAGTATTTTTGCCTAGTGTCCGGACAAGTACAACGAGTAGCCCCATGCCTGAGATCATTCCCCGGAACGAAACCGAGCGCCTGCACGCGCTCCGCGCCCTTGAGCTCGTCAGAACGCCGCCCCAACCGGAATTCGATGCCATCGTGCGATTGGCCGCAACCCTGTTCGATTGCCCGACGGCGCTCGTCTCGCTTGTCGATGAACATGAGCAATGGTTCAAGGCCAGATGCGGGATGGAAGCCGAAGGCACGCCGCGACATATTTCGTTTTGCGCGCACGCGATCCTTAGCGACGACATCATGGTGATTTCCGACGCGACAAAAGATGAACGATTTCGGGACAGCCCGCTTGTTGTCGATACTCCCAACATTCGCTTTTATGCGGGATGTCCCCTGTCCCTCGACGGGCGAAACCGGCTGGGAACGCTGTGCGTGCTCGACGCCGTGCCGAAACAGCCGTCGGACAAACAGCTTCTTGGTCTGAAACGGCTTGGCATCGTGGTGGAAGGTTTGATCCGAGCCCACGGGTATGCAGTGGACGCGACACGCACCGCCGAGTGGGCTCATCAACAGGAGGCAGACCTCAAGCGGCATTCCGGTCTGCTGGAACAGATCGCCGATGTGTCCGGGGTCGGCGGCTGGGAGCTCGAAGTTGCGACATCCGAATTGACATGGACCGCGCAGACCAAGGCGATCCATGAAGTCCCGCCGGACTATCAGCCGAACCTCGAAACCGCGACAGACTTTTACGCCGACGAAGGACGCCAGCAGATAATCGACGCGGTTGAAAAGGGCATGGCGACCGGAGAACCATGGGATCTGGAATTGCCGTTCGTGACCGCGAAGGGGCGCCGAACCTGGATACGGGCGGTCGGAAAGCCGATCTTCGAGGACGGTGTACTGGTCCGTCTTATCGGCGCAATTCAGGACATCTCCGATGCCAAATCGGTCGAAGCCACCATCCGGCAGAAGTCTGAAGAACTGGAAGTCACCCTGGCCAACATGAACCAGGGCGTCAGTGCGTTCGACGGCGAGGCCAACCTGGTGCTCTGGAACCGCCAATATATCGATATCTTCGAAAAGCGCGACGGTGAAGTGTTCGAGAATGCGCGTTTTTCTGATCTCCTGGAAGCTGAGAAATCCCGGGGCGATTTCGATGGCGACATTCCGTCGTTCATCGCCGAACTCAGGAACAAGATGGCGAGCGGGAAGACAGTTCGGGCCCGCTTCAAACTGGCCAACGGCAAGGTCATCTCTTCGGTGCATGCGCCGTTGCCACATGGCGGCTGGGTCGGCACCCATGAGGATGTCACGCTTCGCGAGCAGGCCGTGGAAAGGGTTCGTCATGCCGCCGATCACGACATGCTCACGGGCCTGGCCAATCGATCCAGGTTCAATCTGGAAATCGGATCGCGTGTTCAGATGGCGCGTGCGAGCGGACAATCCGGGACGCTGATGCTGATCGATCTCGACCATTTCAAGGAGGTCAATGACACGCACGGACACCTTGCCGGTGACGAAGTGCTGGTCGAGGTTTCAAGGCGATTGCGGTTGCTGGCGCGCGACGACGATTTTCTTGCCAGACTGGGTGGCGACGAATTCGCCCTGTTGCTCAAGGCCGGGACTCACTCGTACGACGCAGCCCGTATTGCCGGCGAAATCGTGGCGCGGCTTGGCCTCCCGTTTACGGCGTCGGGAAATGAGATCGAGATCGGCGCAAGCGTCGGGGTCGCGTTTACGTGGCAAGCCGATTGCAACGCCGATTTGCTTCTGAGCGATGCCGATGCCGCGTTGTACAAGGTAAAGGAAGCGGGAAGAAGCGGATACCGGCTGTTCGACGAGGATCTGAAACGCGAAGTGACGAGCCGCCGACACCTGGCGCGCGATCTCGCCGAGGCGGTGCGGTCGCGGAAACTGGATCTGTATTTCCAACCGATCGTGTCGACGAGAGACAACACCCTGATCGGACATGAAGCGCTGTTGCGATGGAAGAACGGGGATGGAGATTTCATCCCGCCGTCAACCTTCATTCCCATTGCGGAGCAAACCGGATGTATCGTCGAACTCGGCTTGTGGGTTGTCGAAACCGGTATCCGGGAAGCGGCAAACTGGCCGGAAACCGAAAAACTGTTTTTGAACATATCGCCGCGGCAATTGGGGGACGGCAACCTGTGCGACACGATTGCCGCGAACCTCGAACGGTTCGGGATTTCACCCGCTCGGTTGGAGGTCGAAGTGACGGAGAGTGTGTTGCTCGACGATGACGAAAGCCGCCTCGCCTGCCTCCATGAGATCAAGGATCTTGGCGTATCGATTGCGCTTGACGATTTCGGAACGGGATATTCCTCCTTGAGCCGGTTGCACTCTTTTCCGTTTGACCGGTTGAAAATAGACAGGTTGTTCGTTTCCGGCCTTGGTCACGATGCGCAATCCGCGACCATCGTCAGTTCGGTGGCCAATCTGGCGATGAGTTTCGGGCTGAAATCGACGGCGGAAGGCGTTGAAACCGAAGAACAAATGAAACTTGTCACCCTGGCCGGCTGTACCAGCGCGCAAGGATACCTCTTCGGCCGTGCCGTGCCCGGTGAAGAGATTGCGGAACTTCGGGCACGCATAAATGCCACCAATTGTCACCTGAAGGCCGTCGGCTGAGTTGACAGGCCACGAGACCCGAGCCGGCGTCCCCTTTCCCCTGTTCGCACGATCGCGACAGAACGGAAAAGTCTAAAACGGTTTAGCCGGTCGGGAAATCGAGCCCCATCTCCCGGTATCTTTCCGGGTCGTCGGCCCAACTGGTGCGCACCTTTACAAACAGGAACAAGTGCACCGGACGATCGATCATTTCGGCTATTTCACCCCGGGCGGTTGAGGACACCGCCTTGATAGCCTGTCCGTTCTTGCCGATGACGATCTTCTTCTGGCTGTCGCGCTCAACAAAGATCGTCTGTTCGATGCGCACCGAGCCGTCCTTCAGGTCTTTCCACTGGGTGGTCTCAACCGTTGAGCGGTAGGGCAATTCGTCATGCAGGCGCAGATAAAGCTTTTCGCGCGTGACTTCCGCCGCGAGATTGCGCATCGGCAAATCCGATATCTGGTCTTCCGGATAAAGCCACGGCCCGGCCGGCAGCACAGTGGCCAGATGCGCCAGGAGGTCGTCGACGCCGTTGCCGTTCAATGCCGAAATCATGAAGGTCTCGGAAAAGGCGGCAATGGCGTTGGCCTTTGCGGTCAATTCCAGCAGGGTTTCCCGGGCAACAGTGTCGATCTTGTTCAAGAGCAGGATTTTCGGATGCGCCAGCCCGGCAACCCGGTGCAGGATATCGTCGGTTTCGGCATCGATCCCCTTTTTGGAATCGACCAGCACGCAGACCAGGTCCGCATCCCGGGCACCGGACCAGGCCGTATCGACCATTGCCCGGTCAAGGCGCCGCTTGGGGGCGAAAATCCCCGGCGTGTCGACGAACACGATCTGTGTGTCGTCCTTGAGGACGACACCGCGGATGATGGCGCGGGTGGTCTGAACCTTGTGAGTGACGATCGAAACCTTGGCGCCGACAGCCTGGTTGACCAGTGTGGACTTTCCCGCATTGGGCGCGCCGATCAGGGCCACGAAACCGCACCGCGACGTCCCTGGGGTTTGTGGTCGCGTGTCTTCAGTCATTCTTCCGGTCCCAGACCCCCAAACGGATGAGAAGCGCCGAGGCGGCGGATTGCTCGGCTTCGCGTTTCGACTTGCCGGTGCCCTCGACCGTCTCCTCGCCCTCTATCGTGACGGCGATGGTGAAGACGGGGGCATGGTCGGGGCCGGTTCTCGCACGCACCTCATAGCGCGGCGGCTCGTCTCCCCGCCCCTGCACCAGTTCCTGCAAGGTGGTTTTCGCGTCGCTCAGACTTCCCGATGCCGCTTCCATGCGCGGCCGCCACTGCCTGTCGATAAAACGCTCGGCCGCCTCGACACCGCCGTCAAGATATAAAGCCGCTATCACCGCCTCGCAGACATCGGCGAGAATCGCCGCCTTCCTGCGGCCACCCGTCTTCAATTCGCCGTCGCCCAGAAGAATGAATTCGCCGATACGGGCCTCGGTCGCAACCGCCGCGCAGGTGTCGCGCATGACCAGATGATTGAGACGGCGCGCCAGTTCGCCCTCATCGGCGGATTGATAGGTCTCGTACAGCATCCTCGAAATGACCAGCGCGAGCACTCTGTCACCGAGAAATTCCAGCCGCTGGTAACTGTCCAGGATCTTCTGCTGCCTGGCAATTGCGCTGGCGTGGCTCAAGGCGCGCGTCAACAGGTCGCGGTCAGCGAAGGAATGGCCAAGGATCTCTTCCAGAGCCGCCAGATGGTCGACGGCGCCGGTCATAAATCGTTCAGGAGACGTTCCCAGCGAACACTCCACGGCCAGTTCCAGAACATCCAGGCGCTGTAGCCGTTCTTGACAGAAAAGAAGATGATTTCCGCGCGGCCGACGAAGTTTTCAAACGGAACCGGACCGACCGACGGGAACCGGCTGTCTGTGGAATTGTCCCTGTTGTCCCCCATCATGAAATAGTGGCCGGGGGGAACTTCATAAACACTGGTGTCGTCCTTCAGAGCCCCGTCGACGAGATCGAGCGTCTGGTATTTGACGCCGTTCGGCAGCGTTTCGACATAGCGTGCCGCCGGTTCCCGGGATCCGGCGCTCGCATCGAAGAAATCTTCAATGCGCTCGCGTTTCACCGCCTCGCCATTGATGTGCAAAATCCCGTCGATCATCTGAATGCGATCGCCGGGAAGCCCGATCACGCGTTTGATGTAGTCGGTCGAATTGTCCCGCGGCAGCTTGAATACGGCGACGTCCCCGCGCTTCGGCTCGGAACTCCAGATGCGCCCGGAAAACGGAATTGCAGCGTAGGGAACGGAATATTGGCTGTAACCGTAGCTGTATTTGGAAACGAACAGGTAGTCGCCTTCCAACAGCGTGTCCATCATCGAGCCCGACGGAATGTTGAAGGGCTGGAACAACAAAGTGCGCACGACAAGCGCTAAAATCAGCGCCTGGGCTATCACCACCACGGTTTCGCGAAGACCGCCCTTGTCCTTCGGCGTCGACTTGGCGTCACTGGTATCGTCTTTGGCGCTCATCTTCGTCCAATAACCTTTTCGATGTGGATACCGCGTTGTTGCGGAACCGTACAACCCGGAACCAACAGACACCCGCAGGGTCCGGTCAGGTCCATGTTTCTATCAGGAGCGAAATCGATTCAGCGTCCTGTCAGTCCGCTCCGGTTGCCGTCGGCAAACGTCAAAACTGGTGATCCTGTCGAACCCGGGCAAGGGTGGACGGGCCAGAATCCGACTGCCAGACCCGACGAAAGCAGACACACAGAGCCACGATTCCCTCGCCGCCGGCCACATCCGAGCAGGCGGCGGTTGGTCTTAGCGCCGCAGGGGCAAAAAAACAAGGCGAACCGACGCACTTATACCAACGGGGAGATTTATTGCGCGTCGAGAATGCGGGCCCAATCGGGCGGGACAGCCGATATCACAACAAAGGCCTGTGCCAGCGGATAATCGTCGGTGATCGTCAGGTCGATACGGGCCACAAATCCGTCCGGTGTCAGTTCACGCAATCTGTTGGCGGATTTTCCCTTCAGGTCCATCGTCGGTTTGCCGCTTTTCAGATTGACAACCCCCATGTCGCGCCATGCCACACCCATTCGAATGCCGCTGCCCAGTGCCTTGGAACAGGCCTCTTTGGCGGCGAACCGCTTTGCATAGGAGGCGGCCCTTTGCGCCCTGCGCTCGGACCGCGACCTTTCGACATCGGTGAACACGCGATGCGTAAAGCGGTCGCCGAACCGCGCAAGGGTCTTTTCAATGCGGCGGATGTCGATCAGATCGGAGCCGATCCCGATAATCATTTTGCCGCCTGGACGCCATCGGTCGAGGAAGCGCGCACGGACAGTCCCGACGCCTGCTGAAGGCGCCGTCGCCTGGCCTTCTGGTAGGCGGCGGTCACGCTGCGAATCGCAAAATAACAAACCACCGAGACCACGATGCCAAGGGGTGCCGCGCCGATCAGCATGCGCCCGAGGATCGGCAGAACCGTGTCGAACGACTGGCTGAAGAATTCATGCGAAAGCTGCTCAGCGGCAAATTCGGATTTGGTTTCCGGCAGCAAAAACGCGCCGATCTTGAACGTCGTCGCCCAGATAAACGGAAAAGTGATCGGATTGCCGACCGCGGTTCCGATCGCAGATGCAATCAGATTGCCGCCGACGAGAAATGCAATCGCGAATGCGAGAAGGAAATGAAAACCGACAAACGGCGTGCAGGAGGCGAATGCTCCCGCGGCAAACCCGAGTGCAATAATGTGCGGCGTGGCGGAAATACGCACGACGCGTTTTTTGAAATATTCCACGGAACGCGCCCAGCTTCTGCGCGGCCACAGGCCGACCCGTATCTTTTCACGCAGATGTGGTTTTAAACGCTGACGAAAAAGCATGTTACCGCAACGAGTGTCCTCTGGGTCCTGATGTTCTGTCGGACGAGCGTCCCTGGATCCTGTTTTGGCGCTGGTCTCCGACGGCCCGTTCCCTGAGAATATAGATACAAGCCAAACAATTCGTAACCGCCTTCACAAAAAGATTGTTTGCATGAACACGGATCGATTTCCAGACCGAACGCCCGATTCGATCCGATTCAAATCAGAAAAATGCGCCCGGCTGCATCACACGATCAACCAGACAGTGAATTGATCAACCACACCGTGCCACCGACAAGACCGGACGGCTCTTCGGCTCCCCGAAACACCTTATGCCATGACCCGTGCGACCTCCGATACGATCTCCTTCGGACGGATCTGGTCAATGATACGATTGAGATGCTTGACGTCAAAAACTTCGAGATCGATCAGCAGTTCATGGTAGTCCGAGGCCTTGCGCGTCAATTTTATGTTATCGATGTTACCGCGATTTTCGCCGACCACCTGGGCAATCTGCGCCAGGGTACCCGGCTCATTGATAACCGTGACCGCGATCTGGGCGGGAAAACGCGCCCCGTTCAAACCCGCCTCGTCCCAGCGAACGTCCAGCCATCGATCGTTTTGATCGTCAAACTGGGCAAGCTCGGACGATTGAATCGGGTAGACCGTGATCCCCTCGCCCGGCGTCAATATGCCGACGATGCGATCTCCGGGCAACGCGCCGCCGTTCGGTGAGAACCGAACCGGCAGGTTCCACGACAATCCCCGGGCTGTCAGGGACTGGGTGTCGAAACTGTCGGACTTGTCGGGCACCTTGAAGACCATGCCGGCAACGGTTTGCAGGCCGAACCAGCCCTCGCCCGGTTGAATCTCCTTGCTGGTGTCGATCTTGGTATCGGGCACAATGGCGCCAACCACATCCTTTATGTCGAGTTCGCCGCGCCCCAGCATGGTGTAGAGGTCGGCCAGGGACTTCTGACCGAGGCGCGACAGCGCGAGCTCGATCTCGTCATCGCTCAATTCACCGTCCATGAGGTGAAGGGCATGCTCGAACAGATGACGCCCCAGCACTTCCGACTGGCGCCGTTCGGTCTCACGCACCGCCCGCCGCACCGCGGCCCGCGCCTTTCCGGTGACGACAACCGTCTCCCAGGCCACAGGGGGCACATGATCCTTGTCGGTCTGGATCTCCACCTCGTCGCCGTTCTTCAACTTCGCCCGCAACGGCATCGGATAGCCGTTGATCTTGCAGCCGACGCAGGCATTGCCGACGTCGGTGTGAACCGCATAGGCAAAATCGATCGGGGTCGCGCCGCTCGGCAAGGCGATCAGGCGCCCTTTCGGCGTGAAACAGAAAACCTGATCGTGAAACAGTTCAAGCTTGGTGTTTTCCAGGAAATCGACGGAGGAATCGCCTTCGGCCAGCGCCTCGATGGTGCGCCGCAACCAGGCGTAGGACCGGCTCTCGGTGGACAAGTCATTGACGTCGTCGGATTCGGAAACGCCATCCTGATAAAGGGCGTGGGCGGCAATACCGTATTCCGCGATCTGATGCATTTCCCGTGTTCTGATCTGCAGCTCGACACGCTGACGACTGGGTCCGACCACCGTTGTGTGGATCGAGCGGTAATCGTTCTGTTTCGGCGTGGAGATATAGTCCTTGTAACGCCCGGGCACGGCAGGCCAGGTCGAATGGATGATGCCAAGCGCGAGATAACAATTGTCGACACTGTCGACGATCACCCGGAATCCGAAAATGTCGGACAATTGCTCGAAGGCCACCGACTTGCGCTGCATCTTCCGGAATATCGAATAAGGCTGCTTCTGACGCCCGATAACCTCGGCGGCGATCCCGCGTTTGGCCAGGCGTGCCGTCAGGTCGGACTCAATATCACCGATCAGGTCCGCATTCCGGTTTCGCAGCGCTTCCAGCCGGTTGACGATGGTATCGAAAGCGTCGGGATTCAGCGCCTGGAACGAAATCTGTTCGAGATCCTCGCGAAAGTCATGCATTCCCATGCGCCCGGCCAGCGGCGCATAGATCTCCATCGTCTCCTCGGCAATGCGGGCCCGCTTTTCCTCCGACACAAAGTGCAGCGTGCGCATATTGTGCAGACGGTCGGCAAGCTTGACCAGAAGCACGCGCACATCATCGGCCACGGCCAAGAGCAGTTTGCGGAAATTCTCCGCCTGCTTGTCCCGTTTGGTCTCAAAATCCAGCCGCTTGATCTTGGTCAGGCCGTCGACCAACGCGCCGATGCGGTCGCCGAACAGGCTGTCGATCTCCGCCCGGGTGGCGTCCGTGTCCTCAATCGTGTCATGCAAGAGCGCAACGGCGATGGTTGCGTCATCGAGCCGCATGTCCGTCAGGATGGCGGCGACTTCCAGGGGATGGGAAAAAAACGGATCGCCTGAGGCGCGAAACTGCGCCCCATGCTTTTGCATCGCGTAGACATAGGCCCTGTTCAACAGGGCTTCATCGCAATTCGGATTGTAGCGCGAAACACGCTCGACAAGTTCATACTGGCGCATCATGGCCGCAAATTGCTTTCACCTGCGCTGGCTGGCCAGGACCGTTAATAATCATCCGTCTTGTCAGGTGGAACCAGACCTTCCAGGCCACGCAACAGGTCTTCTTCGCTCATGCGATCAAATGTGACGCCATCCTCTGCCGGGGCGTCGGCGGCAACCGGTTCATTGCCAAGCAGCGGAACGACTTCCGGTTCCGGCTCATCAACCTCCACATAGCGCTGCAGCGAATGGATGAGGTCTTCCTTCAGGTCTTCAGGATTGACGGTCTCCTGCGCAATTTCGCGCAAGGCCACGACCGGGTTCTTGTCGTTGTCGCGATCGACTGTAATCTGGGAACCGCTCGAAATCATGCGAGCCCGGTGCCCGGCAAGCAAAACCAACTCAAACCGGTTGTCGACCTTATCGATGCAATCCTCGACCGTAACGCGGGCCATGGTCATTCTCCTGATGTGCGGAAGCTCTCAAGCGTATATGATAAGGCTTACCATTCTTCAAGGACATTCGGCACAATTCTGTTGCAACGCGGTAAAAATTCCATCTTACCCTTGTTGCTCGCGGGAAAGTGGGCTACCAGTGCGTTGCATTCGTTTTGAAATGCTGCCGGAGAGTCTCCAGGTGAGCGGTCGATTGAACAGGTTGGGCGGTGAAATCAATGCCTGACCAACTATTTGTAATGCCCCGAATTGCATTGAAAAATGGAATCAGGGACGCCACTTGAGATATTGACTGGCCATTGCACATACCAAAAACGAATAATTTTGATTGTTGAGGATGCGCATGTTCGATCCACGAGAAAAAATAGCCCTGTTCATCGATGGCGCAAATCTCTATGCGACCGCCAAAACGCTGGGTTTCGACATCGATTACAAACGCCTTTTGAAGGAATTCGAAGGCAAGGGATATCTGCTCAGAACGCTTTATTATACGGCGCTGGTCGAAGATCAGGAATATTCGTCGATTCGCCCGCTGATCGATTGGCTGGACTATAACGGCTATCACGTCGTGACCAAGGCGGCGAAGGAGTTCTTTGACGCTCAGGGCCGCCGCAAGGTCAAAGGCAACATGGACATCGAACTGGCGGTCGACGCAATGGAATTGTCGGAATCGGTCGATCATTTCGTCCTGTTTTCCGGCGACGGCGATTTCCGCAAACTGGTCGAGGCCCTGCAACGGCGCGGCCGCAAAGTCAGCGTGGTCTCAACATTGCAGACCCAGCCTCCCATGATCGCCGACGACCTCCGGCGCCAGGCCGACCATTTCATCGATCTTGCCGACATTTCCAACAAGATCGGGCGCGATCCGAGCGAACGTCCGGCCCGGCCGCCGCGCCAGCGGGTCGATCCGGACGACGAGTACGAAGATATCTGATAGCCGGGTTCGGAAGCCTACGGATACCGCCGTCGTGATCGACACCCATAACAGCAAATCGGCCGTCCTGCCGCTCGATCCTGACCGGAACTGTCCGGATTGCGAGCGGTTGGTTGCGTTTCGCAACAGGTACCGTGATCAGGAACCGTCCTGGTTCAATGCACCGGTGCCAACGTTCACGTCCAGCAATGTCAAAGTGCTTATCGTCGGTCTGGCACCGGGATTGCGCGGCGCAAACCAGACCGGACGCCCCTTTACCGGCGACTATGCCGGCGACCTGCTTTACCAGACGCTGGGTGCATTCGGGCTTGCCCGCGGCACCTATGATGCCAGGCCCGACGACGGCCTGACTTTGGTCAACACCGCGATCACCAATGCCGTGCGTTGCGTTCCGCCCGAGAACAAACCGATCGGCGCCGAGATCAAGGCCTGCCGCCCCTACCTGGAACGCACGATTGCCTCGTTCGACCAATTGAAAGCCCTGGTCATGCTGGGCCGCATCGCCCATGACACGACACTGACGACGCTCGGCCTGAAACGTTCGCATTACCCGTTTTCGCACGGCGGCGAGCACCGGGTCGACGAGATCCGGAATGACCTGATCCTCTTCGACAGTTATCATTGCTCACGTTACAACACCAATACCGGACGCCTGACACCGGAAATGTTTCAAGCCGTGTTCCGTCGCGTTGCAAAGCATGTCGGGAAATGAGTTTCGGGCAGCGGCTTTGTTCAAGGCTGCTCCCGCGATATTCGGTTTCAATTGCCCGGACTCGTGCCAAAGGTGAGAAACAATGACCTGTTATGCCACGTCACCCAACAATATGCTGATGCGGCCGTCTCCCCACATCGGAAGGAGAAGCTGCGATGACCCGGTTCCAACCGAGCCCTGGATAGTGTCTTTTTCGTAGAACGAGGGCTCCCCGCTTTCGACCGTCGCGCTACAACTGCGATCGCAAAAACTCAAGTGGGCACCTCAGCGCGACTTTATCAAGAAATTCACCGGTGATTGGTTTTGCCTGCAATGCCTGGTTTTCCGTGCCCAGCTGATTAAATCGAAATCGGTCGGTTAAGGAAACGACGTGACTCAATAAAAGTCGCGCCGAAGGGTCCTGCAAGTCCATAGAATTGAGGTCATCGCAAAATGGGATCTCGGCACTGCCACGAAGAAGACCAAGCCAATAGGCTGTGACACAAAAAAGATCGGGCGCAAGCGTTCCGGGAAGGCGATAGGGAATGGCAAGAAGTCATGAGCCACGCGCCGATGGGCAAATGACCGAAGACCGGTCTATCGGATGACTTCAACAACATCGCCGACCAGGAACTTGATCGGTTCATGTTGAGGACAGCTGCAAATGCCTGGACAAGAACAGCAAGGTCCCGGCGATTTCGAACCGACCGCAGAATACTGTGCGTCGTTGGCAAACGGCTTCCCGGGCGCCTTGGGCCGGTACCGTTTGCCACGACCGCGCATAGGAATCGGGCCGCTCCCGGTTGATTTTGCAATCGAGACAATCGATGGTTCCGATAGCCTGCGCGCGGATCGCGAGCATATCTGCAAAAGCTCTAACATGTCTGCGGCGGTCAGAAGCAGATCGTTTCGATATCGCCAGCCGCGAGCGGCGCCTGGACGTATTTCGGATTGCAGTGAAAACCAGCACGAACTTCAGAAAAAGCCCGAATGATCTGTTGGCCTCGCAACAAACGTGTGAACGTGCCCAGTTACGACTCTTTATAGAATAAAATACCGCGTCAACGTGAACTCTTGTACGTAATTGCATTTCGAATATCGTTTTTCAGCCACCTGGCAGGGCGCGGTCACGATGACGCGCACGACGCGGCGCTTAATTGGCTCAGTCGCTCGGCGGATAGGGCAGGCAAGGGTTCCAAACTGTTGGTCGAAAAGAAACGGGACAATTGCCGTTGGAGACAATTGGAAGTTGGAGGCATTGTGCGTGTCGCAGACCGTAGACATCATAAGCGCGGATACAACGCTCTCCTTAACGGAGCTTTTCAACGAGCGTGTCCGGCGGACACCCGATGCAACGGCTTACCGGCAATACGATGCGACGGCCAATGAGTGGCGCAGTTTTAGTTGGCGTGACATCGACGAGTTAGTCGGACGATGGCGCGGTGGGCTGGTTGCATCAGGACTGAAGCCGGGCGACCGCGTGGCCGTTCTGTTAAAAAACAGCGTAGAGTGGGTATGCTTTGACCTCGCGGCCCTGTCTACCGGCCTTGTGAGCGTGCCGCTTCATACCACCGATGGACCTCACAATTGGGCAGACCGGCTCGCTGATGCCGAGCCCAGACTGCTGCTTGTCGGGCAGTTGGAAGACTGGCGGGCATTGCAACCCTTGCAGGATCGCTTCCCGGTTCTTGAACGGACGGTTTGCATGGAACGCGCCGCTGGCACAGCCGATGGCATGGTTCATGTTGAAGCGTGGTTGCCGACACAACCTGAACCGGCCACGGCCAGGATTACCAGCGAGACCATTGCCACCATCACCTACACTTCCGGCACGACCGGGCGTCCGAAGGGCGTGGTTTTGACACATGGCAACATCGTATTGGCCGCAAGTGCCACACTGCAGCGCATTCCCGGTTATCTGGAGGACGTCTTCCTGTCTTTCCTGCCCATGGCCCACATCTATGAACGAACGACGGAATACTATCTCGCAATTATGTGCGGGGGACAGACCGCCTTTGCACGATCGATCGCCGACCTGCCTGAAGATTTCGCGACCATTAGACCGACAATTGTGATGGCGGTGCCGCGTATCCTTGAACGGATCTGGAAAGGCGTCGTAACGTCCGCAATGAAAAATCCCCTTGGCCGCTGGTTGATCCGTCGGGTTGCGGTGCTTGGACCGGACACTGGCAACAACACGTTGGCCGAGCGCGCCCAGCGTTTTTTGATCAAGCACTTTGTTGGCCGCAAACTCGTCAACAGTTTGGGCGGGCGCCTGCGGCTCACCGTCTGTGGCGGCGCCCCGCTATCCGCCGATCTGGCACGGTCGTTGTGCACAATTGGCCTGCCGTTACTGGAAGGCTACGGGCTTGCGGAAGCGGCGGGCCCCGTCAGCGGCGACAGGCCGGCAGACTATCAGCCGGGCGCAGTCGGGGCCCCTCTTGACGGCGTGGAAATACGGATCGCCGGAACGGGCGAGATCCTGATGCGTTCCGGCTCGGTCATGTCCGGGTACTGGAGGCGCCCAGACGATACCGCCAGGGCGCTGGACAAAGATGGCTGGCTGCACACCGGAGATGTCGGTGAGTTGCAGGATGGCCGCCTTTACATCCATGGACGCATGCGAGACCTGATTGTCCTGTCAACGGGAGAAAAGGTGGCGCCCGCGGAGATTGAAAGCCAGATCATCATGGATCCGTTGTTTGAACAGGCCTTGGTCATCGGCGACAAACGGCCCATCGTTGCCGCCCTCGTTGTGCTTGAAGCCGATCGATGGAACGAGTTTGCCGAAAAAAAGGGGCTTGATCCGAAAGCCCCGAACGCACCTGCCTCCGAACAAGCCTTGTGTGAACACATAGGCGCACTATGCCGCCCGTTTCCGGAATACGCGCAAATCAGACGGACGAACGCCAGCTTCGAACCCTGGACCGCCGACGATGGTCTGTTATCTGTGACACTGAAGGTCAATCGCGACGCGGTCTCCGCACAGTTCAAAAAACAAATTGAGGGCTTGTTTGTCGGGCACGAATAGGCGCCTCATACAATTTTTTTGCCCGGGTAATTGCCACCCATTGCCGCTTGACCTGTCTCAAAGGTCCAGTCGGTTCGGTCTGCAATAGTGCGTTTCGAGGAAACAAACAGGTCACGGCCTTACAGACGGTTGAAATTGAAATGGCGAACAAGGAATTGTCAGCCGACAATAAGGGTCCCAATGGGGCATTGGGTTTGGAACAGCGCGTTCTAACACTCGTTGAAACATTGGCACATGAGCTCAATCCGCGTCGCAAACTGCATGCAACAGTGCAGTCGTCATTGCAGCGCGATCTGGGTTTCGACAGTCTCGGACTGTCCGAACTTCTGTTGAGGACAGAAAAGGAATTCAAGCTTCGATTGCCGGATGATCTGTTCGGGCGTTTGGAAACGCCACTCGATCTGATTAACGAAATCGCCAAATCCGGATCAATGGCAGACAGTCTCATTTCCAGAAAGACAGATCTGCTGCCCAGCAGCATGGTCGAAAGCAATCCACGGGCGGAAACCACACTCAGCGGTGTTCTGGACTGGCATGTCCGTCACAACCCGGATCGGCCGCATATCCTGCTGTCCGATGGCTATAGTGAGACCGAGACGATCACCTATCGCGATCTGTCAGTCGCGGCAGGCCGCTTGGCGGGCGCTTTGCGTTCATGGGGACTGATGCCTGGCGAGTTTGTCGGCATCATGCTGCCAACGGGACGCGAATTCTTTGAGATCTTTTTCGGCACGCTGCTCGCCGGCGCCGTTCCTGTGCCAATGTATCCCCCGGTTCGCCTCTCGCAGTTGGAAGAGCACCTGCGACGTCAAGCAGGCATACTGCGGAACTCCCAGGCAGCCCTCCTCGTCATCCCCGAAGAAGGCAAAGTGCTGGCGACCCTGCTTGGAGGTCAGATTGACACGCTACGCGGCGTATCGACGGTTCAGGACCTTCGAGAACGCAGCGACAGCTCTTTAGCGCTTCCGTGTCAGGCAGACGACCTCGCCATGCTTCAATACACATCCGGCAGCACCGGCGATCCCAAGGGCGTTATGCTGACACACGCCAATCTGCTTGCCAACATACGGGCGATGGGGGATGCGATTGGTGCATCATCGAACGACATTTTCGTTAGCTGGCTGCCGCTCTACCACGACCTTGGGCTTATCGGCGCCTGGTTCGGCAGCCTCTATTATGCCGTACCCGTCGTCATCATGTCACCGCTGCGCTTCATCGTTAGGCCGGAAAACTGGCTGTGGGCAATACATCGCAACTCCGCAACGCTCACCGCCGCGCCAAACTTTGCGTTCGAATTCTGCGTCAACAAGGTCGATGACAGTGCAATCGAGGGACTCGACCTCAGTTCGCTTCGCATGGTCGCCAACGGTGCAGAATCGGTCAGCGCCGACACCATTCGCCGCTTTACTGAACGCTTCAAGCCCTATGGATTCCGGCCCGAAGCAATGACACCGGTTTACGGGTTGGCAGAAAATGCGGTCGGCCTCGCATTCTCAAAGGTCGGCGACGAGCCGATCGTCGACCAGGTTAGTCGTGAAGCGTTATCGAAATTTGAACAGGCGGTACCGGCTGGCGCCGATGAAGCATCCCCAATGGCATTTGTTTCAAGTGGTGTTCCGTTGCCAGGAAACGAAATCAAGATCGTGGACGCACTGGGGCGTGAAGTCGCTGAACGCCAGCAGGGGCGGCTGGAGTTCAAAGGACCGTCATCCACGCGCGGCTACTTCCGCAATCCGAAAAAGACCGAAACTCTGTTCCACGATGGATGGCTCGACAGCAACGATCTTGCCTATGTCGCAGAAGGCAACATCTTCATCACCGGCAGAGTGAAGGACATCATCATCAAGGGTGGCCGCAACATCTACCCGGAAGAGATCGAGGAGGCGATCGGAAACATTACCGACATCCGCAAAGGCTGCGTCGCCGCTTTTGCGACCGCCGAAGCAACAACCGGCTCGGAACGGCTGGTTGTTGTGGCCGAAACACACACAACAGACCCGGAAATCCGTGCCAAACTGGAGCACAAGATCGGCCTAACCGTAGTCGACATTCTCGGAATGCCCGCAGACGAGATAATTCTGTCTTCGCCGCAATCCGTGCCCAAGACGTCAAGCGGCAAGATTCGACGGTCTACCATGCGCGAATTGTATGAATCGGGGAAACTTGGGCAACCGCGCCGCGCCCTTTGGTTGCAAGTGCTGCGTCTTGGCATCATGTCCGGCATGCCCCGACTGCGGCGCCTGTTGAGAGCGTTCAGTGACATTGCATATGCTGGATGGTGGTGGTCGGTACTGATTGTTCTTGCCGCCATTGCTTGGATTGCCGTCTTGGTCTTGCCGAAACGGAAATGGCGATGGTCGTTCATACGGTCAACCGCACGGCTTATGCTCCGCCTAACACGTATTAAACTTTCGGTATCCGGCGCCGAACGCCTTGCCTTGAATACCGGTGTTCTTGCCGCAAATCATTCGAGCTACTTCGATGCGGTTGTGTTGGCGGCCGTTCTGCCGGGCGAATCGACATTCATCGCCAAACAGGAACTGTCCCAGCAATATGTCGCAGGTCCCTTCCTCAAACGGCTCGGCACGCTATTCGCCGACCGGGCCCTTGCCCAGGCGAGCCTGAATCAAGTCGAAGCCTACAAGGACCTTGTTCGCAGTGGACAAAAGCTGGTGGTTTTTCCGGAAGCGACATTCTTCAGAATGCCGGGACTGTTGCAGTTTCGCCTCGGTGCTTTCGCCATAGCCTGCGATACGAAAACACCGGTACTGCCGATCGCGATCACCGGCACCCGCTCGATCCTGCGCGGCGACCAATGGTTTCCACGCCGCGGTTCCGTAGGCGTTGAGGTGCTTGAACCGGTGGTGCCAGGCGGTGACGATTTCACTGCAACCATCAAGCTGAGAGACGAGGTGCGGGCCGGCATCCTGGCCCATTGCAACGAACCCGATATGGCGGAGACTGAGGTGGTCTTTGCAGGTAGCGGTGATGAATGAGACCGATACCGGGCGCGAAACGATGCGGAGGATCGAACGGACTGCCCTGCGCCGCAAATGGGTGCCGATTGCTGCCTGGTGCTCCTATGACTGGGCCAATTCTGCGTTTTCGACCGTCATAAGTACGTTCATATTCGCAGCCTACTTTGCACAGGCCGTTGCGTCGAACCCGATCGAAGGTACCGTCCTGTGGAGCCGCGCTGTCGCTGTGGCCGGTCTCATCGTTGCGATCGTCAGCCCAATGCTCGGCGCTATTGTGGACTTTTCAGGCGCTAGAAAACCATGGCTTGGTGCATTCACGGCCGCCTGTGCAGGGTTCACGGCCCTGTTGTGGTTCGTTCGGCCGGCGCCGGATTTTGTGCTTCTCGCCCTCGGCCTCTATGTTATGGCGTCAATCTCTTGCCAAATCGCAATTGTTTTCTACGACGCAATGCTGAAGAGCCTTGCGCCACGCAAATTGCTTGGCCGTGTTTCAGGTTGGGGTTGGGCTTCAGGCTATGCAGGAGGTCTGGCTTGTCTGATCCTTTGTCTGTGGTTTGTGCATGACGGTGGACCAGCTCGTCTTGATCTCGATGCCGAAGGTGCCGAGCCTGTCAGGGCTACCGCGGTGCTGGCCGCGATGTGGTTTGCAGTTTTCTCGATACCCTTGTTTCTACTGGTACCAGACCGCCCAAATTCGGGGCTAAGCACAGTCGCGGCGGCCAAGGCCGGGCTTCGGCAGCTCCCCAACGCCGTTTCCATATTGCGTCGCTCACCGTCAATTTTCCGATTTCTGATTTCACATATGCTCTACACGGACGGGCTCGTCACGCTTTTTGCCTTCAGCGGAATCTACGCGGCGGCCGAATTCGGTATGACACCAACTGATATCCTCACCTTCGGTATCGTCCTGAACGTTGCCGCTGGCGCCGGTACTGCAGCATTCGCCTGGCTTGACGATGCAATCGGTTCCAGGAACACGATCCTGCTTTCGCTTGGCGGTCTTCTTGTTGGTATCGGCGGGTTGATACTGGCTGAATCGCTTCTGTTGTTTTGGGCAGTCGCAACCATTTTGGGTCTCTTCGTCGGACCGGCACAAGCAGCGGGCCGGTCGCTGATGGCACGGCTTGCGCCTGATGGGATCGAGACCGAGATGTTCGGGCTCTACTCCCTGGCGGGTAAGGCTACAGCTTTCGTCGGCCCTCTCGTTCTCGGCATAGTCGCGCAATGGTCCGGTTCACAGCGGGCCGGCCTGGTCGTCGTCCTCGCCCTCTTGCTCGCCGGTCTGCTCGTTCTGTTTTCGGTCAAAGAACCCCGGTCACCGGATCCTGCATAAACGCGCAGACCATGAACAGTTTGAAAAGGCCGCGCCAGACCGAAAAACAAGATGGTAGTCTGACGTCGCTTACGACATGCCCGCGAAAAACCAAAGCGAGACCGTACTGCCATCGTCCGCTACGCAGCAGGCTTGGTTGGTCGATCCATGACGTGTTACCGCGATGGCGGCAGGAGCGATGAATTTGAGGTTCTGTTTACCGAGACGCCGAACCCGGTCAGTAAGATTGGCACAATATCCCGATCAACCGGCGTGTCCACAGCCGCTAATGAATGACTGTATTGAAAATACCCGATCGAAGATCAAAGTCCTCGCCACTGTCTTTCGCGGCTGATATCAGCCCCGTTCGCGCATGATCCGCGCCTTGTCGCGTTCCCAATCCCGGCGCTTTGCGGTTTCGCGCTTGTCATGGGTTTTCTTGCCGCGAGCCAGCGCCAGTTGCAGCTTGGCGCGACCGCGCTCGTTGAAATAGAGTTTCAGCGGAACCAGCGTCATGCCCTCGCGTTGCGTGGCGCCTATGAGTTTGCCGATTTCGCGCTTGTGCATCAACAGGCGTCGCGGGCGTCTGGTTTCATGGTTGAACCGGTTCGCCTGCAGATATTCGGGAATGTAGGCATTGTAGAGATACAACTCGTCGCCATGGGCAGCGGCATAGGATTCGCCAATATTGCTTTTGCCATTGCGCAGTGATTTGACCTCCGTCCCCTTCAATTCGATGCCGGCTTCAAACGTATCGACAATCTCAAAATTGAACCGTGCCTTTCTGTTGTCGGCAATGGTTTTGAAATTGTCTGGCGTCTTGTTTTTGGGCGGGGCCATATGTTCTTACCGTTCCTGGAGCGGGCACCTGGCCCAGGAGGCCCGACTGTCCGCCGCCAACTTTTCTGATCTTCAGGCTTTTGCGGTCCTCAGGCGTTGATGAGCCCGGCATGGACCATCGCGGCGCGAATTTCGGCCTGGGTCTCTTCGCTGACGGGCACCATTGGCAGCCGAACCTCGTTCTCCATCTTGCCGAGAATCGACAAGGCGTATTTTGATCCCGTCGGGTTGGGCTCAAGGAACAGGGCACGGTGCAGCGGCATCAGCCGGTCCTGATATTCCAGCGCCTTGGCGTAATTGCCCTGCATGCACGATGTCTGGAACTCGGCGCACAGGCGCGGAGCAACGTTTGCGGTAACGGAAATACAACCATGTCCGCCATGCGCCATCACAGCGAGTGCTGTCGCATCCTCGCCGGACAATTGATTGAATTCCGGTCCCATCGCCGAGCGTTGCTGACTGATCCGCAGGATGTTGGCTGTCGCATCCTTGACACCGGTAATGTTCTCGCAGTCCTCAAACAGCCGCGCCATCGTTTCAACCGACATGTCCACGACAGACCGCGGCGGAATGTTGTAAATAATAATCGGCAAGGTAACCTCGGATGCGATCGCCTTGAAATGTTCGTAGAGCCCACGCTGGCTCGGCTTGTTGTAATAGGGCGTGACAATCAAAAGACCATTGGCGCCGGCCCCTTCTGCGTGCCTGGCGAGATCGATGGCCTCGGCTGTGTTGTTGGAGCCGGCCCCGGCGATCACGGGCACCCGTCCGGCCGCGACCTCGACACAGATATCCACCACACGCTTGTGCTCATCGTGGCTCAGGGTCGGCGATTCGCCTGTCGTCCCGACCGGAACAAGCCCGTGGCTGCCCTCGGAGAGCTGCCATTCAACGAAATTCCGCAAGGCGGGTTCATCGAGCGCGCCGTCTTTCATCGGCGTGACGAGCGCCGGAATTGAACCTGTGAACATGATGAAACTCCCCGCCGCAATACGATCCTTCCAATACCGGTTCGCCAGTTGCGGTCTGGCGCCCTAAGCGGCGCGCACCATAGACCCGACTCGGTATCGGGACAAGCGATTACACTTGTTCGTTACATCCGGGCTGAAAGCGCGGTTAACCCGGACTTCTCTCCCTTTCCAGGGTCTGCGCGTCGTCGTACTGGCGACAGGGCAGGAAAACCGCGCAGCGCGATGCGGGGCATCGGGCAAGCGGCTTGACGCATCCTGTCGCCAGTACGGCGGCGCCCGGAGGGTCGCACTCAGTCGTCCGCTCGCCGCGTTGCGTCCCTCAACCGCAGTACCACTGCGCTTTTCGGGTCCGCTCCTTGCGAAGCAAACGACTGAATGCGACGCAGATCCTGGATAGGGAGAGAAGTCCGGGTTTCCCCGGACAATCGAAAAGAAACGTTTACCGTGTTCGGTCTATTGTCGCATTTATGTCGAGTGTCCTCCCCCGTGACAATATTTCCGATCGCAATATTGATCGGGCAGGAACGGGAAATCGGACTCACTTGGCCGGCCCGGAAATTGTCGCGTTTCGGTCACGATCGTTCGACTTTTTTCGACCCGGAGCTTTCACTTTAGCGAACCGTCACTAAGTGACTAGTAAAGAGCGGAGTCGTACCATGCCCAGAATTGCCGGCCGGATTCCATTGAAAACCTCATGTTTCGCTGTGGCCGGACTTGCCGCTTTCGCGATTCTCGGCTCAGGCGCAGTCCGCGCCCTGCCCGCCACCAGCTTCATGGATCTGCCTGAATTCAGCCTGTTTTCGAAGGCAAATGCACCGGTTCCCAGACCGCGCCCGTCGGTGTCTCCGCGACAAGGAACGTCGGCCAGCGGATCGCATACCGAACATGCGGCCCTGTCCACCGACACCAGGCCAACATCGTTGCCCGCCTTGAAAGGTGGCAATTCCGAACGTCTGCGCGCTGCGCTGCGCGCCGTTGGCGCCGGCAAAATCAGCGAAGCCCGCGCCATCAGGAAATCGCTCAAGGATCCGATCGACCGCAAGATCGTCGACTGGCGGATCGCCCGCAGCGGCAGCCCGGCCGTATCATCGGACACGATCACCCGATTCACGATTGCCGCGCCGAACTGGCCGTCACAAAAACTTCTGCGTCGGCGCGCAGAACAGGCGCTCGCACGGGAAAAACCGCCTGCCAACAGGGTGATTAGCGCGTTCCGGGGCCTCACCCCCCTGTCTTCGTCGGGGACGATGCTTCTCGCCGACGCCTACCTGCAAAAGGGAGACAAGGCCAAGGCGCGCGCGCTCATCACCGAAATGTGGCGAAGCGAAATCCTGTCGAACAGCCTCGAAAAACGGGTCATCAGCAAATTCGGCTCCCTGCTTAAACGGGCCGACCACAAGGCTCGCGCCTATATGCTTTTATACAATGACCGTGCAAACGGCGCCCTGCGTTTGGCCCGTTATCTTTCGCGCGATCAGCGCAAACTCATGGATGCGTGGATCGCCGTCATCCGGAAATCGAAAAAAGCAGCAGCGCTGTTGAAGGCGGTTCCGCGCTCGCAACGCTCCGACCCGGGATATGCCTTTGCACAAATCAAATATTTACGCCGGGCCAAGAAAGACAAAGAAGCAATCAAGGTCATGCTTGGTGCGCCAAGCAAGAAATCGGCCCTGATCGACGGCGACGAATGGTGGGTCGAGCGACGCATCGTATCCCGGCTTGC
>JGI12316J15310_10000149_pt8 | contig 47981 bp, 32 predicted proteins | sample MarCyaLeptolynsp_FD_15310 | JGI IMG/M metagenome (IMG submission 15310) | reverse complement strand
GCAAAAGTGCGATCAGCACGAAGGGTGACAGTTCCAGCGCCGCAATTTCCGCGGAAATCGTGCGCGGCACACCGAGAAAACCCATTGCTCTCGACAGAAAATTCGCGCCGGCGATGATAAGGCCGATCATGGAAATTGTCCTGATCGCGCCAAACGCGGCGTCGACCATGTTCTTCCAGGTCAATGTGCCCTGAAGAGCGCTGACGATCATGGCACCCACGACCCCGACGGCGGCAGCTTCGGATGGACTGGCTATGCCGCCATACATCGAACCGATCACGACCAAGATGAGGAACAACACGGGACCGAGATGTTTCAATCCGCTCAGCCTGTCGGCCCAGCTGGCAGTCGGCTCCTCAGATCGAGACTCGCTGTCCTTCATGCTTGAACGGATCGCAAGGAAGCCCATATAGGCGCCGGCCAGAAGCAATCCCGGAACGATACCGGCAATGAAGAGGCGCAAGATCGACGTCTCGGCCAGGACCCCATAGATAATCATGATGATCGATGGAGGGATCAGGAAGCCCAGTGTTCCGGCGCCCGCCAGCGAACCCATCGCCAGATCGCGATCGTATCCGCGCCGCATCAATTCGGTCATGGTGATGCGACCGACCGTGGCCGTGGTTGCGGCCGAGGACCCCGAGACCGCCGCAAACAATGTACAGCCCAGAACATTCACATGCAGCAAACGGCCGGGAAGACGCGTCGTCCAAGGGGTCAGGCCTGAAAACAACGACGAAGACAGTTTGGACCGAAACAAAATCTCGGCCATCAGAATGAACATCGGCAGCGCGATCAGTTCCGGTGTGGTTGAAACATTCCATGTCAGCTGCCCCATTAGCAGATCGATCGGCATGTTCCGGAACACCGCGAGCGCGACGAAACCGACAATGAAGAGACCGAAGCTGATCCAGACGCCAATGCCAAGCGCTGCAAGCAGGACGGTTACGATCGTGAGGATAATGTAGGCGGTCATGGGCGTGTCTCCTCAGCGCCTGGTCTCATTCGACCGTAAATTTTTCGCGGGTGGCATCGTCTTCAGGCGCTTCGCCAATGAACAAACGGACGAGCCTTGCAACCATCTGCAATGCAAGAAGGGTCGCGCCGAGTGCCAGGACACCCTGTGGGATCACCAGGGGGGTTTCGTCTATCGTTGGTGACGTGCTGCCGCGGGAAAAAGACCGATAGGCAAACTGGATCAACGCGTAGGCAAGGTAGACGGAAAAAAGGGTTCCAACGGCCGTCGCTGCAATTTCCATGATGTGTTGGCCGCGTTTTGACAGCAATCCGCGCAGCAACGCCACTCTTACATGACCACCGGTCCGCATCGTGTAGGCCGCACCGAGAAAGACTGCAGAGGCATAGAAATACGCCGCGTATTCCCAGGCGAAGCTTAGTGACGCCCCAAAAATCGATCGTGCAACGACTTCCGCGATAATCAGAGCGGCAATGCCGCAGACCAGCAGAGCGCCAAGGCCGGCAAACCAGCGCGAAATGGTGTCTATAACGGATAAGATTTGCATGTCGTGCCCCCCGGATCTGGACCCGGTGCATCTGCTGCACCGGGTGCCATTTTCACCTGACTCAGTTCCGGCCTGAAGCGGTGAAAAACTCGTCGAGCACCGGTTTGGCTTCAGGTGTCTCGGCCAGGAATTCCTCGATCATGTTCGCCGTCGCTGCGCGCATAGCGTTGATCATGTCTTCACTGACTTCCGCGGTTGCCAGTCCGTTTTCCGCGAGCGTTGCCATCTTGGCGGCGTCTTCATCAGCACTGACTTGCCAGAACGTTGGCTCCAGCTCGGCCGCAACTTTCAGGATCGCATCCTGGTCGGCTTCGCTGAGCGCCGCCCAGGAATCGAGGTTGACCGTGATCGCGTCGGAAGACCAGACGTGACCGGTCGGATAGAAGAAGTCGAGGAACTCCCAGAAAGCACCATCCACACCAGAGGACGCCGAGGTGGTGACGCCGTCAATCGTTCCGGCCGCCAGCGACGGTACGACCTCACCCCAGGGTAGCTGCACCGCTGTCATGCCGATGGCATTGAACAGTTCGGTGGTGGTTGCGTTGTAGGTTCGTATCTTGATGCCCGCCAGGTCGTCCAATGACTTTGCATCCACGCTGGTGAAGATCCCGGGCGCCGGCCACGGCACCATATAAAGCACCTTTTGATTGTTGGCGGCGGCAATTTCCTCAACAACCGGGCGGAAGTATTTGTGGAGTTCTTTCAACTCCTCGTAACTGTTGACCAGAAACGGAATGGACTCGATGCCCAGCAGCGGTGCTTCGCCGACCTGCTGACTGAGATAAACATCTCCGATCGGAACCAGTCCGTCGCGAACCGCTCCCAACATTTCCGGGCCGCTGAAACCAAGTGAGCCGCCAGGATGCACGTTGATGGTGACCCGGCCTTCGGTCGCTTCAGACACCGCGTCCACAAAGGTGCGCGCGTTCTTTGTATGAAAGTTGCCGTCTGGCCAGGGCAATGACATATCCCAGGTTTCGGCCAGGGCCGGCAACGAAAATGCGGTCAGCACCGCCGCGGCGGCAAACGACTTCAGGCTGATGGTCATGCTGTTCTCCTAGGGTTTGGATTTTTTCCTTGCGTTTCGATAGGACCTGCTCGACTTGAGTTGGATAAACCGGCTGGGGCTTAGGCAGCGATTGCCATGTTTCTATAGGCTTCTCCGAGCCGGCGAATTCCTTCCCGTATTGTGTTTGGATCGACGTAACTGTATGAAAAGCGGATAAAATTTCCCGGATCTTCGTTCGGGAAACAAAGCCGTCCACTGCCGATTTCAACGCCGTGTTCCACCGCTTTTTCGGCCAAGGCATCACCAGACACGCCTTCGGGAAGTTCTGCCCAAAGAAAGTAGCCTCCGTTCGGGCGACGCACTTGAGCGTCTGGCAAAAACTCCGCCAGTGCGTCGATCATTGTGTCGCGATGAACCCGCATGTGGTCGGTTACGAGGTCGATGTGTTCCGCGAGCTTGTTTGACCTGATCGCGTCCACAACGAGACGCTGCGTGAAGGGACAGGACCCACCGTCGGCCTTTTGCATGGCCATGCGCCGCACGATTTCGTTGGGCCCGATCGCCCAGCCGACGCGCAAGCCTGGAGCCAGGATTTTCGAGACCGTGCCAACGGCAATCACACGTCCGTTCGCATCCATGGATTTGATAGGTGGGACGGGATCGCCCTCAAAGCGGATCCGGCGATAAGGATCGTCTTCTATGAGCACGAAATCATACTCTTCTGCGAGCGCAAGAAGCGCCTTTCTCCGTTCCAGAGACATTGTAATGCCTGTTGGATTATGAAAATCCGGAACATCGAAAAGCAGTTTGGGAAGAGCATCGCCATTTGCGCGCATCGTTGCCAGGCGCGCAGCAAGAATGTCTGTTCTCATTCCGTCTTTGTCCTGCGGGATCGCAACGAAGGTAAGCCCGTGCGAGCGCAGACACTGCAAGGTCGTCATGTATGTCGGAGCGGTGACGATGATCTTGTCGCCCGGCTCTGTGAAGACCCGGCAAGCCAAGTCGGTGGCGTGTTTGGCGCCGTTTGTGATCAAGACCTCGTTCGGGGTGCACTTTACACCATCCGCAGCGACGTAATCTGAGATGGCTTCCCGAAGATCGGCTAGCCCCATGAGCGGGCCGTATTGCATTACTTCTGCAACATAGGCCTTCGCAGAGTCGCTGGCCTCCCTGGAGAGATCGGGCAGTATTGGCGGATAAGCGGACCCGACGCTCAACATGATCGCGCCCTCTGCGTGATCGTAGACCGACTTTCCGAGGACTTCAGCTCTCCGCGAAAACCTGTACTTGCCTGCGTACATACCCTGACCTCATTGGCTCCAGAACGGCTTCTTCTTTGAGTTATATATTATATATAATTGATCTTGAGTCACGTGTTTAGAGCCGACTTTTCGATTAAATTTTCGGAAAGCCGCTTAAATTATGGGCACAAGCCTATGTCTTATTGGGAGGAAGGTCTGCGTTCTGCCGGCGTCATTCTGCCAGGGAAGCGGTCGCTTTCAATTTGCGCTCAAGATAGACAATTGTCGCGTCGAGGCCTTTGGACAGGTGCATTCTTTGTGCTGATGCGGCCTTTTCACCGTCACGCTCTCGCAAAGCGTCGATAATCTGCTGGTGCTCATGCGCTGAGGTCGCAACCCGGCCCGGCTCGCGCCAAAGTGCGTACATTGGAAACGAGCTTTTGACCCTGTCTATGGTCCAGACAAGGGCCTCGTTCCCGCTCGCGCCAAATACAAGACCGTGAAACCTTCGATCCAGTGAATTGATTTCCTCCGGATCGGTTTCCTCACTGCATTTCGACAGCATATCGTTCAGGCGCTGAAGCTCGCCGACAAGGGTATCGTCCGCGTTGGTCGCGGCAAGCCGAACCGCTTCTTCCTCGATCATATGGCGTACCGAAAAGAGCTGGCGCAACTTCTCGGAGTTCACTTCCGAGACCTTGATCGATTGATGCTTGTGACGCTCGACAATGCCGTTGCTGGTCAAAACCAGAATCGCTTCGCGAATTGGCGTCACGCTCAGACCGAGGTCTTCCGAGATCTGCCGCTGACTGACCACCTGACCCGGTTTGTAAAGACCGGTCTCGATGGCATTTCTGATCGAAATCTCGGCGATTTCGCGTTTGGAAAGATGGTTTGGAACTGATTTCGAGGTGGTTGCAATCATATGAAAGGTGCGTCTGGTGGTGATCACTCACGCGTTAGCATATGCGCTTTTGCCGTCTGCGTCTGCACGTTTCCCGAATTCAGGTTCTGGTCACTCCCGTTTGGCAATCGGCACTGTCGACCCTGGTCACGGAAGCACGTACAGCGATCACTCGGCAGCCACCGGGGTAGCAGGCCGATCGCGCAAGCGCGCGCCCTGCGCGTCGAACGGCGGTTCCGTCAAAACGCGCGCAACATGCGGGCGACCAAGCACTGCGATGCGAACCGTGCTTCCAGGCGACACAGAGCCGGTCCGGATGTAACCGAGCGCGAGTGACTTGCCGACGCTGAACCCGTAACCACCTGAGGTGACCTGTCCAATCGGTGTTCCGTCCTCCAGAAAGATCGGTTCGCCACCTGACGCGTCGCAATCTTCCGTGTCCAGTTCGAACAGTTGGAGCGTCTCGCGAGGCGGCAGGTCTGCAACTGCCAGATAGGCCTTCTTGTTCAGGAAATCCTTTCGGGTGTCGATCAATCCGGCAAGACCACTTTCTTGCGGCCACCATTCCAGAGAATAATCGCGGCCCCAGGAGCCATATCCCTTTTCGAGGCGAAGGCTCAACAATGCCCGGCTTCCGACAGGACCGGCATCAAACGCAGCTGCCGACGTCAGCAAAGCCTCATAGAGCTTCGCCTGGTCGGCTTCGGCACAATGCAGTTCCCAACCGAGATCGCCGGTAAAGGATACCCTGAGGGCAAGACATTCGACGCCGGCAACTGTTAACGTATTATTGGCCACTGCAGCGGTAAACTATTTTGGCTTTTTCCCGAGAGAATTCACGTGCATAAACTCGAAATACTAGCTAATAAGTTTATGGTACTGTTTGCAAACTGTCGTTCAAGAAAGGCGCCGCTCCGCCGATGAGTCCTTCTAGTTTTCTTCAGTCTTTACGGCCCTCAATGCTCACTGCGCTCGGCGCTCTCATCATAACGAACATACCAGTGCCAAGTGTCGCACTTACAGATGCTGAGATCGAGAATCTTGAAGAATGTGCCTCGATAGAGAGGCCGCTGACACGTTTGAGTTGTTATGATGGCATAATGGGTCAAAAGTCGCTTCAGAACGAGAGCCTTCCAACCGACGGAAACGGTTGGAAGTTAGAGACCGAATTGAACAAGTTGACTAATTTTGAAAATCTTACGCTTCAGTTGGCTTCCAATGAAAAGATAAAAGTACAATATGCAAACCCCGTCGAAGCAAACTTAACAATAGGCTGCATCAACAATAACACGTCTTTTGTGATCTGGTTTGGCGGGAATTACATGTCAGAGATCGGCGATTTCGGTATTGTAGATTACAGGATAGGAGATCAACCAGCTGACAGTGTCCGGATGACGTCTACCGCAGAAAACAGAGCTCTGGCTCTTGAGCGAGGCGTCGTAGCGATCCCGTTCGTTTCCAGTCTTCTCGAGCACGACACCTTGTTGATCAGTGCAAGGCCGATTAACTATGATGATGGCACTGTTGTGGCGACTTTCAATATCTCTGGACTAGATGATGCAATCATCCCATTGCGCCGGGCTTGCAGTTGGTAGCGATCTCTTGTGGTGCGGACGATCCACGTTAAGTGGGTCAAGACGTGGTTCGCATATGAGATCTCATTGCTGACGATCCAAAAGTGAAAGCGTACACAAAGCGCAACCTTACCTTATCGAGTAGAGCAAGCCATCGTTCGGTCACTGAACAAAATTGACGATCCGGTTCAACTATTTTAACAAAATCAAATGCTTCAGATGTATCGTCCAGCAATGTTAAGAACCATAACATCGATAATGATATTCGTAGATGCCACCCACGTAATGTCCTGAACGATTTGAATGGAAGAAGCTTTTGCTTTTAGTATCCTTCGCGCTTAAAAAACTCTTTCACTACAGTTACCAGAATAAGCTGCATGTCGAAGAAAACAGAGCGGCGTTTCACATATGCCAGATCGTATTCGAGACGCATCTTTGCCGCATAGGCATCTTTCGTCTCGCCCCTGAAACCCTTGACCTGCGCGAGCCCAGTAATCCCGGGCTTCACTACGTGCCGTGACTGGTAGCGCGGATCAAACTCTTCGTACGGAACACCATTTGCAAGCATTCCAGGCACATGCGGTCGCGGTCCGACCAATGACATATCGCCAAATAGCACGTTCAGGAGCTGCGGGAGTTCATCAAAATTGCTCTTCCTGAGAAATTTTCCCACTCGCGTTACACGAGGATCATCCTTGATAGTCTGACGAACTCCTGTCGGGTCACCCATATCCAAATGCATTGTGCGGAACTTGTAAACAGTGAACAGTTCCCCGTTCAACCCGTGTCGCTTCTGTTTGAACAGGACCGGCCCTTTACTCGTCACTTTAACAAGGACTGACATGACCAGCAGAATAGGTGACAGTAACACCAAACCAGTGAACGAACCAAATAGGTCAAACACGCGTTTGGAGACGTCCTTGTTAGGTGCGTTTAAGCTGAAAACTTGATGGTTTTCGCGCGCGACATCCTTATGTGGAAAATAATCATCAGTCATGGGCACACCTCAACAACCCTTTTTTTTACTTGTTGGGTTGTTTGCTATTTTGTTAAACGTAAAAGTGGTAAACTCTTTCTAAAAAACTTAATAAAACCTTAAATGATCGAGAGACCCATTGCAATAAGAGAAATCGATCTAGATCAAATTGTCATAATTTTCAGCTGCTTGCGCTCGTATTGTGCAGAAATAATTACCGAAAGACCAAATCATAGGCAATGCAAAAAGGCATCATTTTTTTTGCAACCACCTTTGACAATCTGAAATTCCAACATTCCGCAATTTACTCCTCGTTGCCACGAATTGATTGTTTCCCTTGGGTTTGCACACAGATTTCCTCGCCAAAACAACTCTACTGGCGCATTTATTGAAGACCGTTCTCTTCGATTATGATTCGCTGCCAAATAAAAGTTAGAACTTACTTTGAGTGTAGTTGAGCATCACCGCGGGACTTATGTCGCATAAAGAGACATTCTCGTACTGGATCACAGTCTTGCACGTCGTTTGCCGAAGTCTCATCCTCTTACACCAAGTTACGTTTCCAACCGGTTCCGTGAGGCAAGGATCAACCGCGTGTTCAGAATCGCCACCCTGAATCTTGTCGGTCGGGTCTTGCCACAACGAACGAAGCAGGTGTGTGACGCTCCAATTACGCACTCCGGTCAACGCGTCGTTTGAGGTGTAAGGCTTCTGGTCTCTTCATTTTGGCTGCGTAAGGCTGCAAAAGCACCATGTCGAGCGTCAGTCCCGTACACCAGGAAATGCATGTTGGACACTAGTCTTTGGGTGGAGACACAGCTTCGAAGGTGAACTCGATTGCGTTTACAATGAGTTTCGCATCGTCTCATCGCGCCAGAGCGAATTGGTATTTGCAGACGATCCAATATTAAACCGGCGTTCAAGCGGACTTTGCTCGCCACTTGACGTCGGACGACCAGTTCGACCGCATTCCGTTTTTGCAATGTTTGGCTCAAAACTGGGGAAAACTGTTTTGGTCTGGAGCCACCGACTTCGGCGTTGTTGGCAACTCAAAGCAGAACCTAAAACCTTACATCAGTTTTGAACACTCGTCCAAAACATACCGATCGGTGGTCAATCTGTCACCGGGACCTGCGAAAAACACTGAAGACGGTCGTGCTGACGTCTGAGATCGACCAAACAATTCATCAGACCGACACAAATCGCATTTCAGGCACGGTGAGTTGATTTTATCGCAGACCGGACGATGTCGCCGTCTTTGTCTTGTCGAACGACGGTACTGCGCTCAGCGTGCTGGAAGGTTTGGGCTTTTTTGTCGTTCGCGGCCACGTCGGTCTTCAGAAGAGACGGCGTCTCGAATCCAGGCCTTTGCCACGCATGGGTATCGAACCCGTAGGCCGCGTTCAGCTTTGAAAAGTCATCGAAGAACTCAGAATAGAATTCCATTGCTTCTTCCTGAATTTTCTCTCGCTTTGATTTTTCCGGCGGCGGACCAAATACGGCACGCCGTACGGCAGGTTGCCGAACCGCGTTTACAAGCCAGTGCATTCCGACCATTCGCAACGAGCTGGCGCCCCATCTTGCGGTCTTGGCCAGATACCGCATGCGCGGGTACCCGTCCTCGTTGATGCGTGCATATAAGACGTCGTCGCTCGGCGCTTGCATGGGAAGACCCAGGATCGAACAAATCTGCTCGACATAGCCGATCGGACTCCGATTCAGATCATGATAATCGAGCAATTTGATCTTGTCAGGACCCAATGCCTGCGCCCACCAATTCAGGTTGCGGAAATACAGGCCATTGCTCACCATCGCATGATGGTTGTCCGACATCCAACGGAAGCCCCGGTCCGGCTCACCACCCTTGAGATAATGGAAGTAGTGTGCAACCGCCCGCTCAACCGGGTTGCGCAATGTCGCAATAATTGTGACATCGGGAAGATCCTTCGCCACCCGCTCGATGGCCTTGGGCTTGTCGAGAAGCGACGGCGCAACTTCCACACACAATCTGTGATGAGGTTGCATCTCGCCGTATAAGCCTGAGTACCAGTCCCAGCCATTCTCGTACAGTTTGTCGAAAAAGAATGTCTCCTTCATCGCCTGCGGCAACAGAACATCGCCGCGGCTCCGAAGATAGTTGTCGATCCAGGTTGTGCCGCTTTTATGGGGGCCAACGAAAATAAATGTAGGTTTCAAATTTTTCATTTTCTGCTTTACGGCTCTACCGTGACATTAACTAAGCAAGCGCCATTAAATTTTTACAAAAGATACATACGTTTGTCACCAATTTGTCAAGCTAAGGTAAATTTCGCCAAACTCCACATCTTCACTGCAGCTCGCCTTTTGACGGCGCAATCACCAGCCAGCCAGTGATTCGCTCGGTTGCCAAGCCGATCATCATTGGTGTCGCACAGTCGGACTGCATCAGGCCGGATCTGGTTCCGGGCTCGAAGGTTACCCCACGACAGTAGAGGTTTTGGTTGCAGTGGAACGGCCGGGCAAGCCGCTTTCGGCAACGTTTGGGCGGGACGGGTCACGAGCGTGCGTGACATTGGCGCTACTCGTGATCGGGTCACGCTGGAATTCGGTCAGCGACCGGTGCCTCTCCCCTGCAATTCGATGCAACGCAAAAACGTGATGTGGTTGCAATGCGAAGTGTGCAACGACAATTGCGCGCGGTCGCATCACAACACGGTCGGAATGTTAAAGGCGAACGCGAAATAGGCGTTTGGTATTCCAGCAACAGCGCCTTGCAAAATGAAAATCCGGATGAACGCGTCGGTAAACAGACTTTCCCGCTTTGAGGCGGACTTGAACCGTATAAAAGAGTATGTTGGTATGCGGTCGATTACCGCTCGCCGGAGCGAACGAAAACGAAGACAGATTTCAGAGCGTTAACGTTTTAATAAGCAAATCATTGATGCACCTAATTCAGCTTTGATATCTTGGCCCAAATTGTCAGTAAGGCAAGACCGGTGAGCGCTGGTTTCCTGAATGCCAAATTATATGCTTCGATAGGACATTAAAGTTGGCCCAGCCTTTGGTTTCAAATATATTCATTTACCTTCCCTCGTTTGCAGGCGGCGGTGCCGAACGTGTATTCGTTCGCTTTGCAAACGCTGCCGTTGAACGCGGAATTGACGTGTCGTTTGTCGTAAACCGAGACGAGGGTCCGCTTCGCGACCTGCTGTCGTCGCAGGTCAGGGTTATCAATCTTGATGTAGACCGAGGCTGGAAAGCGGTGCTTCGCTTGCCGCGCATTTTGCGCGAGGAGCGCCCCGCAGCCTTGTATTCGGCCATGACGGGCCCCAACATTGTCGCCCAGCTGTGTTGCTTGCTGGCCGGACCCAAAGTTCGCCATGTTGCCAGCGAACGCAATCATCCCACGGGTCTGATGAAAAAGTGGACGCCGAGAAAGCGCTTTGCGTACAAGATTCTGATCCGGCTTTTCTATCCGCGCATGTCCGTCATCACAGCAGTCACGGACGATGTGAGAAGCGACCTGGCGCGATACACGGGCAAGGCCGGGAAAGACAAGATCGTTGTCGTTCACAATCCGGCACCGGAAAATGACGAGACCGCGGGAAACGCCAGCGCATCGGTCCATCCCTGGTTCGGTGACGGCGGTGGCCCCGTGATCCTTGCCATCGGCCGTCTGGTCGAGCAGAAAGGATACAAGACGCTGCTGATGTCGCTTGCGGAATCAACCCGGAAGGATGTTCGGCTCCTGGTGTTGGGCGAAGGACCGCAAAAGACCGAATTGCGAACCATGGCACAAACGCTTGGCTTGGCTCGTCGTACCGAATTCTGCGGTTTTGTTCCAAATCGACTGGACTATTTGAAGCAGGCGTCGCTTTATGTGCTCTCCTCGGAGACCGAAGGATTTCCGAATTCGCTGCTGGAGGCTGTTTCGTGCGACGTCAAAGTGGTCAGTACAGACTTTGCCGGCGGCGGTGCGCGTACAATTCTCGGCGAGGAGAACACGTGCATCGTGCCGGTAAACCGTCCGACAGAGTTGGCCCGGGCGATCGAACGCGAGCTTGAACGAGATGTAGCGCCCGGACAGATATCGAGTTTGGCGACACGTTTCTCAATGGAACGAATGACTCAAAAGTTTCTTGACCTTGCGGAAACAGCCTGAATGCCTACCCAACTGACCAGAAAGCTGTTCGCCCTGTTTGGCCTCTTTTTCATGACGGGAGGGCTTGTTGCCGTTTTGACGCCCAACAACTCGTCGAATGCGCCGATGATACAGCTTCTCGGAATAATGATCGGGGGGCTTGCACTTCTCGACCTTGCGCTGCGTCCTGCCGTTGCGAGACGTCCAATAGATGTCTACATCCCCGTCGGCCTGGTGGTGCTTTTTGCGGTCATGTCCATCCTCTGGGCGGTTGATGGTCCACTTGCAACCCGCCGCGCCGGCGCTTTGGTGCTAACGGTCCTGTTCGGGATTTGGCTTGCGGAAACCTTCAGTGCGCGGACAATCTTCAGCCTGATCCTGACCGCGTTTGCCCTGTTGTTTGCCGCTTGTTACGTGGCCATCCTCGCGTATCCCGACTTCGGCATTCATCAGACGACGAACAGCGTGTCGGAAACCTTCATCGGCGCATGGAAAGGGGTCTACGCGCACAAAAACGATATGGGTCGAACGGTCGCTCTTGGCACGGTTGCCTTGACGGTCGCAGCCCTGTTTCGACCTCGATACAGGGCGCTCTACATCCTTCTCATCATTGCGTCCTTGGTGCTGATTTTTAAATCCCAGTCTGCCCAGGCTATCGTTCTGGTGTGCGTCGGGATCGCGGTCGCGATCGTAGCCCTTTACCTGCGTGAGAGAACGTCTGCTGAACGGGCGATGGCACTTTTGTTCCTGATTCCGTTCTGCGTCGTTGTCTACGGGGTTTCGGAGATCATTGTTTCAGAAGTCCTGAGCGCACTGGGCAAGGACCCCACCCTATCGGCGCGAACGGAAATCTGGTCCGTTGTTCTTGAACGGCTGAGCAACCGGCTCTTCCTGGGTGGCGGATACGGCACCGGCTGGAAGATGGTTGCTGACGACATACTGCAGCGTTTCGGCAGGCGGATCGGGCATGCGCATAACGGGTATATCCAGCTGGCTGTCCAAATCGGCCTTGTCGGGGCGGGTCTGTTCTACCTGGTCTTTATTTCGCTCACTGTCCGTGCCTTTCTTCAGTTCATGCGCGGAAACTCGGGCGAATGGGCGTGTTTCTGGCTTACCTATGCCGCCTTCTTTTTCGTCGGCAATATGGCCGCGTCGTTCTCCCTGGAATACAACGCCATCAGCACGGTCTTGTTTGCCATGGCGCCCAGGCTCCTGTTGGGCACCGTCCAGCAGCCGGCTCACGCCGCGCGGTTCAATGCCGGCGGCGCTGGATTACAGGGTCGCGTAGCGGCTCACGGCAGATGACGGGTGCCGGTCAGCCTGTGGCACTCCCGGCGCGGCGGACATCTTGAAGATCCTGACGCTCGACGCTGTCCGTACCACCGGTCGCGAGGGTTTTGAAGGCGTCACAGCTGACCCGCCAAGCTTCATCGGTAGGACACAGAACCAGGACACTGATTCAAAATTGAATTTGGTTTGGATCGACTTGGCCCGATTGCCGCGCATTCTGCGTTCGAGAGAACGCTAAATACTCAATCCACTTGGTGCCGATCAACTTCGGACTTTCAGTCGGATCCGATTGAAGATCCGTTGATCTGAGAGCGAAGGTGCAGGACATGCGGTTCATGTCCAGGCCATTCGCGACGCGGCAGATGGTTCGCGTCCGTCCCGCAAAGGAGACTGCATTCCGTTCTGCGCTATGCCCGCCCCAACTGCCATGACGAAAAACACGCTCAGGACGGGAGCAATTCAGCCGTATGAACTGTCCGTACTGAAGCGTTCATACCGACCAGCTGGGAGTGTTCAACCGTTATCGACAGGTGCGACAAGTTCGGAACTTGACCACACGAATGCCAGAATTTACCTTAATATGTTATTAAAATCTGCAAATGGTTCCGCTAAGGAAAAATTACTGCTATTTGGTCTTTACAGTTGAAATGCTTCAAGAGTCACTCAAGTTATAGATATATACTGATTGCTCTATAGTTAACTTAACATTGGAAATGGTTTATATATGCGAATTGCGACATTCACCTTTCGGTCAATTCCGCAACGGCCAGGATGTGCCGGTGTCGATAAGGTAACCCTTGAGCTATATACGCGGCTCGCGGAAAAAGGACACGAAATCACCGCATACAATCGTCTGTTTCCGGGCGAAGAGCCAATTGGTGACTCCTACAAGGGCATCAAGACAAAAAACTATTACACGGTCACGCGGATGAAAGGCTTCGATTCCATCTTTCATTCGCTGAAAGTCTGCTGGGACATTATCCGCAACGATACGGCGGATCTAGTTCACGTTCACAACACGGGCAACAGCCCGTTTGCGGCACTGCTGAGGTTGTTCGGCAAAAAGGTCGTCCTCAGCCAGGATGGGGTCGACTGGCAGCGCGGAAAATGGCCGTGGTATGGCCGTCTGTATCTCTGGATGACCGTCTTTATCACCGCCTATGCACCGCACCGGATCGTCTTCGACACGATTTTCTACAAGGCGGACTTCGAGCGTCGCTTCAAGCGGGAATACGATTACATCTCCTGGGGGGCGGAAGTTCCCGAGTTCGAGGAGGATCCAACGATCCTAGTGGAACTCGGTGTCAAGCCGAACGAATACATCCTGTTCGTAGGCCGGTTCATTCCGGAAAAAGGGCTGCACTATCTTGTGCCCGCCTTCGAGCAAATCGATACGGACAAAAAGCTTCTGATGGTTGGCGGCCCGCCCAATCCGGCGGCCTATGAAAAAGAAATCATGGCCACCAAAGACCCGCGCATCAAGTTCCCGGGTTTCATTTTCGGGGCCAAGCTCTTCACGATCATGAAGAACGCCTACACCTACGTCCAACCCTCAGACATCGAGGGCCTCTCCCCCGTCGTTCTGGAGAACATGGGGCTCGCCGTCCCGATGATCACGAGCGACATCCAGGAGAACCTTTACGCGGTCGGCGACACCGCGCTGAGCTTCAAGCAGGGTGATATCGAGGATCTGCGCGAAAAACTGCAGTTCGCTCTCGACAACCCGGAAGAGATGAAACGTCTGGGCAAGGCAGGACAGGAACGGACACAGGAAGTCTTCAACTGGGACAAGTGTGCCCACGACTACGAAGCCCTGTTCCTGGAGTTGCTCGAAGGCAAGCAGAGCCCGTCAAAGGCGGCAGGCAAACCCATCGAAACAACCAATGCAAGTCTTTAAGCTTTAATTTTTACTGGAGGTTATCCATGCGCGTAGCGGTTGTCGGGCTCGGAAAAATGGGGCTGTCGCACCTTTCCATCATTCGGGCCCACCCCGACGTAGAGGTCGCTGCGGTCTGTGATTCAGCCAAGTATCTACTAGATGTCCTGGCGCGTTACACCGGAGTCAAGATCTTTACCGATTTCGACCAGATGCTGAAAGACGTTGAGCTGGACGCCGTTGTCATTGCGACACCCTCGCGGTTTCATGCCCCGATGGTGCGCAAGGCGCTCGAGCACAACATTCACGTTTTTTGCGAAAAACCCTTCGTCCTGTCCACAGAGGAAGGCGGTGAACTTACCGACATGGCAGAGGAGCGCAACCTCGTGAACCAGGTCGGGTATCACAACCGGTTCATCGGGACGTTCCGCGAGGTCAAGCGACTCCTTGACAGCGGCACGGTCGGTGATGTCAGCCATATCCAGGCTGAAGCCTACGGTCCGGTTGTTTTGCGGCCTCAAACGTCCACGTGGCGGAACAAGCGCACGGAGGGCGGCGGATGTCTATATGACTACGCGGCGCATCCGATCAACCTGGTCAATTGGTACTTCGGCATGCCGACCGGGGTCGGCGGTACTATGCTGGCGAAGGTCTTCTCCAAGGAAACCGAGGACGAAGTGTATGCGTCATTGAGTTTTGCGGGCGGACAGACGGCGCAATTGTCGGTGAACTGGAGCGACGAAGCCTACCGCAAGATGACCACCAGGATCTCGATCTGGGGCACGAAGGGCAAGATTTTTGCCGATCGTCAGGAAATTCAGGTTTACCTGCGTGACACGGCGACGCTGCCGGAAGGCTACGATCTTGGCTGGAATGTCAAATACACGACGGAATTGACGGAATCAGTCTGGTTTTACGTTCGCGGTGAAGAGTACTCGGCACAGCTCGATTACTTTGTTCGCACAATTCAAGAAGGGCTTACCCCTGTCAATTCGTTCGAATCGGCCCTGCAAACAGACAGCGTGATTGAAATGCTCATCGCGGATGCGCAGGGAAGCGGCTCCTCGTCAGCCGTTCGCTCGCAGCCGGTCAAAGTCAAGCCAGGCAACCCTGTCCGGCGCTGGTTCGGTTTGGCCAGCTAAATCCAAGTTGAGGTAAGAAGTTTATGACTCTGGATCGATTGCTGCTGGGTGACAACCAGTTTTTTGGTGTGAACCATATGTCCGAAGAGAAAGCGCGGTCGCAAGCCATGCGGTTCCAGGACATCCAGGCGATAATTGACGTCATCGATATCGCATATGACGAGGGCATTCGCACTTTTATGTGCACGACGCATGGCCGGATTGCGGAAATCTGCGACCATGTGCGTGCGAACCCTTCGCGATATGAAGGATTCAAGTTTTATCCCTGCATGCCTTACGCGCATAAATATGCGAACGCGGTAACTGAATACGGTATGCTCGGCGCGGCGAAAAAGATGTTGCCCGACGGCGGGATGCTCGACGCGGCCTTGCGCGGTGGAATGTCGTTCGCCAAAAAAGACATCGAAGGTGCGGCGACGCTTCTTATCGACGCGGAAATGAAAATGTTCCGGGACCTCGAGACACCCGTGATTTTCCTGCAGAACGTGATTGTCGATTTCCTGATGGGTCTGGGTTTCGACGATGCATTCCGGATTTTTGACGGGTATATCCGGGAGCGCTACAACGCGGAGCCCGGCTACATCACGATGAACCTGCCCACGCTGCTGGACACGCTCGATCGCGTCGGAGTGAAAAATCCGATCGTCTGTTCCAACATCAACAAGATCGGTTTTCGCATGTCCGGTGGCCTGGAATCCTACGAGAACACTCTGAAGCAACGGCCCTTCCGTCCGGTTGCCATGTCTGTGCTCGCGTCCGGTGCGATCCCGGCCGCGGAGGCGATCGAATGGGTCTGCCGGCAGCCGAACATCGAATCGATCGTATTCGGTGCGTCGAGCCGCGGGAATATCCGCTCGACCTATCAGCTGGTTTCCGAACACTGGCAGGACGAAATGGCTCTTGCCGGCTAGGGCCAAGCCTCGGATTTGCATATTGTCCAGCTCCCTGCTCTGATCTACGCCAGGGAGCTGGAACCAAGCTGTTCCGGCCAAGCATTTGGAAACAGATCAAGTCGGCTGTGTGGTGAGACCTTTCGCCGGAAAGAGTGAAGTCCATGAAGGTACTAATCGCGAATTATCGCTATTTTGTTTCCAGTGGACCAGAGCGCTACCTTTTTAACATTACGCGTCATCTGGAGGAACGCGGGCATCACGTGATGCCTTTCTCGATTACCTACGCAAAGAATGTCGAGAGCCCCTATGCAAAATACTTCGTCCCGCCGCTGGCAGGTGAGGACGAAGTCTATTTCGATCAACAGTCCAAAACCCCCAAGACGATCGCGCGAACGCTGTCCCGGCTTTTTTACTCACCCGAGGTGGAGCGTGCGGTTGGCAGGATGATCGACGAGACCAGACCCGACATTGCTTACGTACTCTATTACTTGCGGAAAATGTCGCCGTCCCTGCTGGTTGGAATCAAGAAACGAAGCATCCCGTTGGTGGTCCGGATCTCGGATTACGGCGCCTTTTGCCCCGAACTCCACTGCCTTCGCAATGAAGAGCCTTGCACGCTTTGCCAGCATGGCAATATCTGGCCGAGCGTCCGCCACCGCTGCGTCAAGGGCAGCCTGCCGATGTCGGCGCTCGAAGCAGCAGCGCGGCTTTACCATCGAATGGCAGGGTTTTACGACCTCATCGACAAGTATGTCGTCACGAACGCGTTCATGTTGGAAATGATGGTCGAGGCGGGCTACCCGAGGGAAAAACTCGTCTGCCTGCCTACCTTCACCGACACCAACCGGTTCTCGCCACCTGAGACTGGTGCATCGCGAGACTATATTGTGTGTCTGGGCCGCCTGGACCGGCCGAAAGGGATACCGGTCCTGCTCGACGCGCTTGCGCTTTTGCGCGACCGGAACATCGCCGTGCCGCACCTCAAGATCGCCGGCGCAGGTCACAATCAGGACTACGTGGCGCAATTGAAAGCGCGGGTGGCGCGGCTCAATCTGGACGAAAAGGTTGAGTTTATGGGCAATCTCCCGCCCGAACAGGTGCCGGACCTCCTCCGGGGCGCGAAATGTGCCGTCCTGCCAGCGCTTTGGTTCGAGAACCTGCCGAACACGCTGGTGGAATCCATGGCCTGCGGTACGCCGGTGGTCGCCTCCGATATCGGATCTCTCGCAGTCTGCGTGCAAAACGGGATCGACGGTTATTTGGCGGAACCGGGAAACCCGGCCTCTCTGGCGGAACAGCTGGCGCGTGTTTGCAACGATCCGGTTGAAATGAAGCGTCTTTCATACAATTGCCGGCAGACCGCCCTTACGACGTATTCGCCCGAAGCGCACACCGAAGGGCTCCTCGACCTTTTTTCCAGCTTGAGGGCCGAGGTTCGACGGAGACCGTCCGCTTCAAATGTTGCTGCGGCTCAATAAGTTTTTTCGGCCAGCACTTTTGATCCCGGCGCAATCGGCACATTGTGCGCCGGACAGCGCCGGCAAACCCGCCTGGGGTCAGTACCACCAATTTAGAGCCCTATTGGAGAATACGGAGCCGCTTGACCCGGTTTCCGGGTCTGCCGGCCAGGCGAGATCCGTGCGGCGGTCCGGCTGACCGGCGGCGGAACGCATTGACGTCCGTCGGGCCTGAAACCCGGCCTTCGGTGGGCCAACTCAGCCCATCTCCCTCGTTGCGGCGCTTGCCCGATATCCCATATCGGCCTGCGCGTCGCGCCTTGAAAATGCGCTGATCTGGTTCTATCAAGTGGTTTCGTAATCTCCAAATGGGCACTAGTTGCATTGGCAGAGATGAATATGTTCGGAAACGAGACGCAAAGCTGCCGGGCACCGTCCGGTTTCCAAGGATTTGCAACGAAGTTGCCGGGCAAAGTCACCCTGGCCCGAAGCGAAGCAAAACGGGCTTGGATCCGCGGCGTCAAATCTCTCACCCGGCCATTAAGCCCACTTGTCGCGCTTTTCCTGGCAGCTCATCGCCGTTTGCGATGCCAATTCGACCAAGTAATAGGGTCCTGATCCTGGACTTTCTGAAAAGGCCGGCGTGCGAGAGCGTCCGGTGCAGCTGTCTGCTGGCGGAACGCGTCCGGTGCCGACGCGACACGCTTGTCAGATCAATCTGGACAACGCATCCAGAGCCGGCTTTCCGCTTTCGCGCAACGCCTCAAACCGGGTCATCATGTCACGTGGATCGCTGCGCCAAGCCTCCGCCGCGTCATAGAGCTCGGCAAACTCCTTCTGCGGATTTGATCCGATCCGCCAGACGAAGTCTCCGCAGCCGAGGCGCTCGAAAAGGTCCCTGCCCTTGCTGTTCGGCTCCGGCCACTTTTGGGTGTCCTCCACAAAGATCACCGGTGCAGACCCAAGCTTCAAGGTAAAGATGCTTGAATGAAAACGGTCGGTTATCATGAGTTTTTGAGTGGCGAACCGGCCAAGGCGCTGCCCGAGGCTTTCCCGGCCCGGGGGGGTTTCGGCACCACTGGCGGCGACACCCAGATGATTTACGACGCGCCAGCCTCTGTCCAGGAGGATTTCCGAGACCATATGGGACGCTTTCCGGGATCCGAGGGCCACCCCTGCGATCGGGCGCTCGTCCGCGACCTGTACAGGCCGTTCAACCAGCTCTTCAAAGTCGACGTAGACAGTCGGATCAGGCGTGAAGTGAATTCTGGTGGCATCGATGCCCAGCCTTTCCACCATGCGGCGTGTCGGCTCATCACGAACACCGATAAAGTCGAAAGCGTCGACCGCTTTTGCCAACGCCTCCAGTCTTTGAGGGTCGTCAAAGAGAGAGATATCGGCAATCGGATCCGAAGACACGGCAAAGGCAACCTTCTGACCGCTCTGAAACCCGGGCTGAAAGTAGATGTGGGGCGGCTGCGTGTCGCCGATCTTGGAGATCTGCCAGACCGTATCGCTGCCGCTCACGACGGCGCCATAGCCCTGTCGCTGGATGAATTGGCGGCCAGTGTCCAGGGTTGATGTGTTGATGCTCTTTGAAAGCGAAATGTTTTCGCGCAAGAACCGCCGCAGGCCGATCATTTTCCGGACCGCGGACGCTTGAAAGAAGGGAAAACGCCGCCTCCTGAGGCGGCTAAACTCCTGTATCTCCCTGTGACGGTCGCGAAAGTCTATCGTTTCCACCACGGGTTGGGAGGGCAGAGCTTCCAACAGTCGTTGCATGCACCAGTTCTGCAGGACTGATCCGTCATTCGAGGTTCTGTGGAAGGTTAAGATGCCGACTTTCATAAATTCCCCTTGGACACGTACGGCGCCTAGGCAACACGTCGCTGTCGGAGCTCCGAAACTGTTCAACGGGTCGCCTGTTCAGTAATGACGACTATACTCGCCACAAAGAAAACTTGGCAAACACGTGAAGCCAGCGCATTTGTCAGGTTCGCATTGGATTTTGGTTAGAAACCGTCGCTTAGAGAATGAAGTCGCCTGCAGTCATGATTTCAAACTCCTGCAGGGCTATCTCGAAATCAGCACTCTGATCGCCGTCCACATCCGCCGAGATCAATGTGATGTTTTCGGCAAAAATCCGCTCCCAAATCAGTTCGCCGGCGACCCCACTGAAATTGCTCGCCTCGGTAGCAATAAACTGAAACGCGGCATTACCGGGGTTTGCTCCATTCGCGTCAATACTGCTCACATCGATCTTGTCCTTCCCGGAACCGAAGCTTGTGATGATATCCCGCTCAGGAGCACCCGAAAGGCTTTCATTCACGTCTTTGAAGACGAATGTGTCATAGCCGTCGCCACCGTTCAAAATGTCCCGGCCAAGCCCTCCGATCAACGTATCGTCATCAGAGCCACCGCTGAGATAATCGTCGCCGTCGCCACCGATGAGTGTGTCCTCGCCGTTCTTGCCGTACAGCTTGTCATTGCCGTCACCACCATCGAGGAGATCGTCACCGTCGTTTCCGATCAGTTTGTCGTCGTTGCCGAGACCGAAAAGCTGGTCGTTCTCGTCACCGCCGTTCATTTTGTCGACACCTTCGTCACCGGTCAGTATAACAGGTTTGTCGTAGACCCTATACATGGTGTAGGCCGATTCGCCATCGCCCGTCTTCTCGGACCGCCAACTGAGATTTCCTGCACCGTTCTCGTATAACCTGGTGTGCGTGGTATCGCCGTCTACCTTGACCCAGAGCTTCGATAGCAGAAACCAGTTGGGACCATATTTCTCTTCGGTGGTAACGCCCTCGAGATTGTCCGTCTTTAGGTGGGCGGAGACGAGTTTGTAGTCGCTATCGTAGACCTGGATGCTCTGTTTTTTATTAGTGTCGAAGTGTTTTTCAGCGCTCTCCAGAACCCAGTCGGCACCGTAGTTCTCGATCAGGGTGTAGTCATCCCTGACCGTAGTGACGGTCGCCATCGTAACTCCGGACGCGTCTTCGTACTCCACCGACTTCCGGTTTCCACCGTCGCTGATGATCGTCGTAACCCGGGAGATCAGGGTCCAGCCCGGACCCCACTCTTCCACCTTCGTGTAGCCCGGCGCGCTCATGGTGAGGAGGCTCGCGGACAACAGGTTCCAGTTGGCGTCGTAGACATGTTCGCCGATTTGGGTGGCCGAATGGATCTTCTTGACCGCGCCTTGCAGTTCCCAATCCGGGCCGTAATTTTCAATCAGAGTGTGTTCGGCGGATTTCGTGGTGACCTTCGCGCTGGTAACGCCGGTCTCGTCAGCGTATTCGACGGACTCGCGGTTACCGCCGTCGCTCACAATCGTGGTGACCCGCAAAACCAGCGTCCAGTCCGGTCCGTAATGCTCCACCTTGTTGTAGCCCGGGGCGTTGTTCGTTTCGAGATAAGCATCGGTCAGTTTCCAGTCGCTATCGTATTTCTGATAGCCGGTCTGCGTATCACTGTGGATTTCCTTGGTTGCCCCGATCAGGTTGCCGTCGGCATCGCGGTTCTCGATCAGGGTGTAATCGTCGCGCGGGGTGATCCGGGTCCATTCGACCTGCGCTCCAGATGCGTCTAAACATATGATGACTTTGAAATTTTCCGGATGCGTCGTTACCTCTTTGGAACCAAGCAGAGCACCGGAAGCATCATAGAACACGGTCAATTCGGGGTTGCCGCCCGAAATGATCATTGTTCCGGTCAGGTCGCCCGTCTCGGAATAGAATCTTCTGGTAGATATGCCTGTTACGAGGTCGGCGTCATCGACATAACCTGCTTCGCCGACCAAGGCACTAAGATCGTTGCGCACACTGGACACGCTGCAACCTCCTTAAAACAAAAAACAAAAAATCTTGATATTAGTAAAACGTTAAGCTGCGACTTTCAATCGAACTTAAAACCAAATTGGTCTCAAAGTTAATTTCCGTTCCAAGACCGTCGGCAAGCAAAAACATCCTAAATTTTGGGCACATGTGTCCAAATGTTAATCAGCATTGCGCGAAAAACCGATGGGCGCAGATAGGTGGAATTGACCAGTAAGACCGCTCGCAAACAAAAGGCCAATTGCGATCTATTGTCCCGTCTGTCCAGGATACCGCGGCGGGACGCCGGGAGGCGAAATTCAGTGCGGTTTTCAATCAGACAATGACGGCGGACGGCGCAACTGTCATGAGCCGATGGCCCGCACACGTACACTGCAAGCGATCTGCCAGCCAGAGGCTGGCCACGCGGAATTCATGATCACTCGGACCGCGAATATCTAAAATATGAAATGATCGGCTGTCAGGTCTGAACTGTCGACGTCCTCCAGGACGATCGTAAGATGTTCCACGCCGCTTTTTACGACAAGAATCTGGGTGTCTCCGTTCTTGTCCGTCACAATCGTCAGATCGTCCAAGCTCCTCACCCCGTCGATCTCGATCTTCAAGTGGTCTTCCAACAAATTGAAGTCCTCGACGGTGTCCACGGCATCGACGTTGTCGAAAACAAAATTGTCCGCCCCTTTTCCGCCCTTGAGGAAGTCCTCGCCCAAGCCGCCCGCCAAGACGTCGTCGCCGTCGCCGCCCTCAAGTTCATCACTTCCCTCGCCGCCAAAGAGCGTGTCGTCTCCGTCCCCGCCCTTCAACTGGTCATCTCCGCCGCCGCCCGACAGGAAGTCGTTTCCGTCACCGCCATCAAGTTCGTCATCGCCGAACCCACCAAGAAGAATATCCTGCCCTTTTTCTCCTTTCAGTCTGTCATCTCCTTCGTCGCTGAACAGAAAGTCGTCGCCCTCGCCACCGTTCAAACGATCATCGCCTGCCCCTGCAAGGAGGACATCATCGCCTTCCTCACCCTTGAGCCTGTCATCGCCCGCGCCACCGTCCAGGACGTCGTCGCCGTCACGCGCTGTCAGTTCATCATTGCCCGCGTGGCCCATAAGATAGTCGTTCCCATCGCTGCCTTTCATCTTGTCGCGGCCGTTCGTGCCAACGAGCTCCTCACCTGTCATCGCCGGCTGAGAAGGCTCGCTGTCGAACGATGCCTCGTCTTTGGTAGGGGTTTCGTCGACCGGTGCGGAGCTTTCGTCCGTGGGCGTGGCGTTTTCATCTGCGGGCGTGGCGTCTTCGTCTACAGGCGCCGTTTTGTCGACATCGTTCTCGCTGGACCCGTCGGTATCTGCGCGCTCCTCTTGCGGAGACACCTGCTGCACCCACTGGTAATAGATCTCGTGGGCGGGACCAATAGAGGCGTCGTCGCCGGGCCCGACATTCAAGTCACGTCCATCGCTGTAGTTCCCTATCTCCTCGATGTCATCGCCGGAACTGCGGTTCTTGAACCAGTTGCTGCGATCCACGCTGTTGCCTTCGAACAGGATATTTCCACTGACCCAAGTGCTGTCGTGATACTTGCTGGAATCGTCGATCGAGACGACGTAATTGTCGTTCTCGGAAATTTCGTTTGCCACGACATCGATGTTTTGGCCGCCGATGATGCGCACCCCGGTGCCACCGGTGTTGGTGATGATATTGCCCGAGACCAGGACATCCTTGGCTTCAAAACTCTGGCCGCTTTCCAGAAAGCCGGGCCAATAATAAGGCAGCTCAGTATAGCCCCCGATCTCGATGCCCGACTTTCTGGTGCCGTCGACTATGTTGTCGACAAAATAGATGTCTTCGCTGCCGCCCTTGAACACCACGGCTTGGTTGGCGTTGTCCAGGATCTTGTTGCGCGTGAGGACCGCGTGTTTCACCCCGACAAAGTCGATCGCTTCCTCCGTACCGGTGTGACCGGTGATCACGTTGTTATCGATGAGCAGGTATTCGGCTTTCGAACCTTTGATCCCGTCTCCGTTGCCGCCGACAATCAAATTGTTTGAAATCGTGACGTAGCTTGCCGTGTTGAAATCTTCGCCCTTGCCCTTGGCGTAGACAACGATACCGTTCTTTTCTGACTCAGGTACATGAATGGTGAACCCATCGATCGTGATATGGTCTGCACCGCCGACATCGAACGTGTCGTACTTCGAGCTTGCCGGTTTGATGATCGTCGAATCCGGTCCGTCAGCGGACTTGATCACAATCGGATTGTCGGGTGTGCCGCTTTTTCTCACGAAGACGTTTTCCTCGTAGATTCCGGGCATGACCATGATTGTGGTGCCAGGCTCGGCAACTTTTAAGGCTTCCTTGAATGAACTGAAGGGCGTTGAACTGGATCCGTCGTTACCGCTGGATGCATTTGCGGAAACCCATAGCGTCTTCGTCATTCGCTGATCCTCCACCTATCGCCAATAGCGGTTACGCACCCGTTATTGCCTGCCCGACAATCAGCACGTTGCGCCGCAACATTAAAGCCTAAGCGATAATTTGACCACATTGTGTTTTTGACAAAAAATATCCGTTAGCTGCAACAGCAGCTAGCGGATTTATCGTCTTTATCAAAGGTTAATTTGAGTTTTAATGCTTCGGCGTAATTAGCCTAGGCGTTCATATTTCTTGTATTTCTCAAGATCCACGTCGCCCAGCACAGCCCCGGTGACTTTTCCTGCAGGGATCCCGGATTCCGAGACTTGCCGTGCAACACTGTCGATTGTGGTCCTACCCCATTCCGAAACCAGCACATAACCGGACACAAGATCGGCGAGTGCCGCAGCATCCGAGCTCTCCTGCAAGGGAGGCATGTCAATCACGATGCGCTGGTACTTGTTAGCCAGCTGCATAAGGATGTGACCAATCTGATCGATGTTCACGAATGCGAGTGCGTCCGAGTTCGGATCGTCCACGTTGCTTGCGGGAAGAAAATTAAGAATGGAATGCGGGTCATTCCAGATCGCGGCCTCGACCTTCTTCATGTCGACAGACGAATAGGGGTCGAATGCCTGATCCGCTGCTCCCGGGGCGAGCGCACGCGAGAGCAAGCTGTGGTGAAAATCCAGATCGATCAGAAGCGTGGAAATACCGGTGGCCGCAAGCAAGTGGGCATAATTGCCCGCAACAATGCCCCTGGTATTGTTGGATCCAGCGGATATGAACCCTACGGTCACGTTGGTCGACAGCGACCGCACATTGTCCATATCTACCTTTATCCGCCTAATCGTTTCGCTGAAACGCGATCGTGGTTCATCCACAACGATACGGTACCGGGCATCGTTCGCTATATACCGGCCCTCAGTCGGCAGACGATTGCCGTTCCTCAAGGCGTCCGCCCCTTTCGAATAAGCGCGAGGTAGACGTGGAAGGACACCGAAAACAATTGTTCCGGAGGCCATTCTAAGTTGTTGCAGTGTGCGAACGCTGCGATCCATGCGTTCGCGTACGAGAGCTGCTGCAAGGCCAAAACACAATCCTATCGACGTGGCCATCATCATTATCTTGGAACCGGAAACGGTGTCGTACTCCGCAGGGACAGCAGGGCTGATAATGCGCGCGTCGGAAGTAGGAAGGGTCTGCTGTTGGACCGTCTGCATGTAACGCTGCAGATAGCTGTCATAAATATTCTGGTAGACTTCCGCTTCGCTTTGGAGCGCTTCCAGATTTACTTGCGCGCTACCCACTGTCGTCGCTAATTCAGTCAGTTGATTGAGTTTTTGGCGCTGATTCTCAAGGCGTGACGCGGCAAATCCGTAGTTGGAACTCAATACTGCACGCACGCGCTCGATCTCGGCAGCCATGCGCTTTCTTACGCTGTTGATTTCCGCTTCCTTTTCCCTTGCCAGCCGGCCATTGGATCCAAACTGTGTTTCTGCGGCTAGCCACTCCTCTTCAAGTCGCGCGAGCTCATCGCGCAGCTCCACAAGGTTTTCCGTCTCGGATGTGGATGGCAGCGGCGCCGTGTTTATGTTTTCCAGATTCACGACCCTAAAGCGAGTCGTCTCCTCGAGGGCTTTTTGCGCTTCCGCTTCGGCATCCAAAATTTGCCTGCTCAGAGATGCCAGTTGCTGCCCAACAAGAAGACCCTCGCGCCCAGCTTCCACGATGTTGTTGTTCAACCGGAACTGCGCAACGTTGTCCTTCGCCTCCTCTGCCTGAATGCGCAGCTCCTCTAGTCGCGTTTCCAGCCAGGCAATGGCTTCCTTTGTTTCAGCCTCGCGCCGGCGCAGGCGATCATTTATGTAGGCTTGGGCTATTCCATTGGCGATGTTCGCCGACAGAACAGGATCTTCCCAAGTGACTTCTATCGTGTAAACGTGGCTGAGCGCCACGCGGCGCACAGTCATCCGCTTTTGGACCAGATCGACGAGGTTCTGAACCATTGGTAGGAATTCTTCCTGCTCCAGGAATCGAGAAACGAATTCGAAGCTTTCCAGATGTTCGTCGGCCATCACAGACAACTCGGATTGCAGCTTCTTCATAGGGGACGGCACGATCGGATACGACATAAGATCCAAGTTGACCACGGCCTCGCGCACCAGGCTGTCGGATTTGATAACCTCTAGCTGACTGTCTGCCTCTGAGGTATTTAGTGAGGGAAAATTCAGAACTGAATCTCTTTGAAGGGTGTCAATACTACGTTTTTCAACAATGAGACGAGCTTTGCTCTCGTAAAGCGGGGTCGCCGAATAATAGACCAGCAGGCCGACACCCGCAGCCAGCAACATCATGCTCAAAATGAGCTTAAACCGCCTGCGGATGACCATGAAAACATAGCCGAAATCAACGACGGGTGCTGACCCGACAGGATCATTGACCTCGTAATTTACTTGTTCCCGCGAAGGGCCGGGAAGAAAATATCTTGTCTGCTCCAGCATTTTAGTTCCACAATCTCTCAAAATGACTGTTTAGAAATTCCAATGGAGTTTCCATCTTGACTGCCATTGCGTATAAATTCGGGCACTAATCATTAACCGGATTAAGAAATCTGGCCCCGATTTTCAGTTTTCTGCTCTGACAATCTTGAACAGAACAACGTCTCCAGGTTCTACGTGCGTATTCAAATCCAAAGCGCTCCCGGTGATCATGATATCACCTTTGCGATGAATTTCGAATGTAAGCTCCGGTGACCTTTGCGGGACCTCCGGCTCCTGGTTCGTGACGGCTTTTATTTGCGCGGCAATGCCTGAAAGGTCGGCTTCAATACGTCGCACCTCTCGCTTGGCGGAGTTCAGCGATTTAAGCGTCTGCACTCGTTTTCCAGAACTCATCTGATCAAGGCGGCTCACAAAGTCGGCCTGCCTAACCTCCGCGTTTGCTAGCGCCGCCCTTGTTTCAAGCGCACCGGAAGAAGACAACAAAAGACGTCGTTTCGCGTCTGTCGCTCGCTGGTTGTTGAGATTTACGCCGCTCGCGCTGGTATTGAATCGCTCCAGCCGCAGGGCATCAATCTCAACGCCTTCCTGCTCCTTGTTTAGCTGCTCCCTCAGGGCTTCGATACGGCGCCAGTTGTTTTCAATCGCTTGTTCAAGGTACCTAGCTTCCTCGGCTTCGGCTTGTTGCTCGGCCGCGAAAAGCTTTTCTACCGCCTTCCGAATCTCGGTCTTTGCCGAATCACTGAGCTTGAGCCCTTCAATCTCGCTTGTTAGATCCGTTTCTGAGCCGGGTTCCTGGGCTCGTAGCTTTAGAAGATCGATCAATGCAGCGATGTAGGATGCTGAAGTTTTCTTATAATTTGCCTCGAGTACCGCGAGAGACCTTTCCTCTCTCGCGGACAGCGGCTCTCGCGTGCGTCCGATTCCGCCCGAGAGCGCCAAGACCTTCCGAACGTCAAGGTTCGGAGCGTACTTCAGGGACCCAGCGCGATCGACATCTCCATACACGAAGACAGGCTCAACTTCGAGGAGTGTCAGATAGACTTCTTCAGGTTGGACTACAACGGTGAATTCGCCTCCGTCCGTGCGGTCGATATAGAAGATGTTGCCGGTGCTCGCAGTCGCCTTCAACTCCTCCTCAAGTTCGCGCAGAGTAATATCAGAAGCGTCCACCCAACCGAACAGCGGTAGCTTCAACTGTCCACTCTTGTCAATTCTCGCAGTCGCATTGAGTTCCTGCAGGGCGAGGATCGAGAATGAAATTTCGTCGCCTGGCCGAAGCTCGTACTCAGAGGCAATCGACGGCACGGCGGTGTAACTGAAGACTGCGCAAATCGCAGCTGCAAAAGTAAGCAACCCTCGAAACACGCTTCGCATAATAGTCATCGAAAACTAACTAACTCCCGGCTACCGCACAGCAACAATACGCTTGTTTAAGCCGAAATCAAACGAATTTACAATTAACGTTAATTTGCTTCAACCAAACAAGCTGTCTGTTTATTGGTTAATTCAGAGTGGTTGACACACTCTCCACAGCAAAAGGCCATCACGATCCGATTGACGTTACGCATCGCGACAATGCGCAGCGCCGCATACCAGGTGCGTAACCGCAAATTCTCAGAAAATTGATTAGTGAACAATGTATCCACATCCAAGCCGTCAAAGCCGTTCACGCATCAAAGGGTAATTTCTGATAAATCTTGCCTAGTTTGGGCGCAATTCTAGACCTTAGCCACTCGCCTTCCTCTCCAAACACCTTCGGAACAAAAAACCAAACAGCTAGCATAAAGACTCCAGCGACCGCAGATACGATAAGTGTGACAGAAAACGCATTAAAACCCATCGCGATGCACTGCATTCGGACAAGGTAGAGTATATAGTAAAGCACCAAAGCGACGCTCAAGTAACGCATTAATATTCCGAAGATTATTTTGATCTCCGTCTGGGCCGCGTAGCTTGTGAAGAGAACACCGAGCCAGAAAGCGACAAAGATTGCAACAGACACCCCTGTAGCCGTTCCGTTGAGACCCCACTGAGCACCAACCCCTGCCCCCAAAAGTACCAGACCCGCGTAAATCCACTGCCAAAGCGCAAGCAGATAAACGCTTCCTTGCGCGCGAAGGACAGTGCCGGTCAACTTGTAGGCGGTCCTGAAAACCAGCGCGTAAACAAGGATGCGGAAAGGAGCAACCGCGAGATCCCATTGACTGCCAAGCACAAGATAAATGATCTCGGGCGCGAGGGTTGCGAGGACGACAGTGGCGGGGAAATTTGTCATGGCGATTATCGCAGTTGCACGATAATACGCTCTTAAAACCCTCTCTTTCTCCTGTTGCAACGATGAAAGAGCCGGGAAAAGAACTTTCTCTGCCGCCGATCCTAACAATTGTGCCGGTTGCACAACCAATATGTAAGAACGCGAATAGATCCCGAGGGCCTCAGCACCCAGCCAGCGGCCTACAATAAAGTAGTCAATGTGTAGGGCCGTGTAGTTACCAAACCGGGAGAGTGTAACGCCGGCGCCGAAGCGGAACAGTTGCTTGACGGAGGTCCAATCCAGTGCAAGACCCATTGCTTTGGGTTCGAGTGTCACGAACAAAACGCTTTTGACGAGTTGTTGGGAGATGTTTGCCCAAACCAGGGCCCAAATGCCAAAACCAAGATAACCGAGCGAGATTCCTACCAATGCATAGCCAAGCAAGTAGCTTACTAAGGTGACCAGAGCAAGTTCGCGAAAACGCATTTTACGTTGAAGGAGCGCCTCAGGGACGACGGCCACTCCGTTGATAAGGAAGATGACCGAAAAGGCTTGGACCACCTGCTCGACAGCGGCTATCTCAAAAAGTGCGGCAATCAATCCGGCTGAAAAGTACAGCGCGGCGCCCGACACGAGGCCGGCAATGATCGTCAGATTGGTTGCCGTATGGATCTTTTTCTGAGGCAAGTCTGACGCCTGCACGACGGCGGGCGCGACGCCAATCTGAGTGAAAAGTTCGGCAAGTGCGACAACTATCAAGGCTGCGCTTACGACGCCGAATTCAGTGGGTGAGAGAAGTCTCGCAAGAACGGCGAGGACAAGAAATTTTAGTCCGGCCTGGGCTCCGGCCCCAGACAATAACCAAAAGAATCCTTTCATGGATTTGGTCGTAAGTGACTCGGATCCCTCAGTATTGTCTTTCATTTTCTTCGTGCGGTTGGTATTTTTTGGAACAAAATTCAAGATACACGATTCCAATTTCAAAAATAAATCTGGTTTTGGAGGTTATTTCGCGGAAAATAAACAAATAAAGAATGGATTATTCCCAACGTTAGCGTCTTTCGATCAAGCCCTCGCAGGTTCCATCTCACACCCATATCGGCAAAAATGCCTCGTCCCGTAAAAGACATGTTTTATGTCGTATCGCAACACTTTTTAGAGCGGCGGATACAGACCGCTCGCCAAAACGCTCTAGGAACAAAGATTTCGCTAGGCCTAAGGCGCCCAGAAATGCGGTAGCTGCAGCCTCATTTCGGTTGCTCTAACTCAGATGACCAGATTTGCCAGCCCGCGTATGAGCGGATCGAACCGCTGCTCAGTCAACCTACCTGCCATGGTTTTCGAAATCGCGCTCATTCGCTCGACACAACCCCGCGAAAGCCGCATGCCTAATATTGAACGAGCGAACACTTGCTGTCGATTGGTACACATTAGGCGCAAGTCATATGTGTGTAGGTCTAACCAAGTAGAACCGCTTTGCTTGTTGACAGGAGTCGTTTCGCATAAACCCGGTGGATCGGCACGTCTACCTCGAGCTCGTCGATGTCCCAGCAGACCGTTCGACATTCCGGTTAATTCAAGAACTTTGGCCAAGCGACTATCAGGAGGGTCTGCAAATAACTCTAAGCGATCGGATCACAGGTTAGAGTCGCCGGTCAAAACTAGGTAGTTTTTGCGATCAGAAGCACCTAAGTGTAGCACCGGCTCTAGAATACCCAACCTTTTTCTGCAGCAGATCGATCTGAACCGACTCCAACAGCAGGTACAGAGGGTCTCTATTTGACCACGGACAATACTCAAAATCTGATCTTAGGGTCGCATGTAGCTCTTATCGCTAAACTATGTAATGTCAACATGAAAACGGTGCAATGCTGTAGTCAAAGACATCAAATTCGACTAACATTTTTGCGCCTACTCAAAGTTAATTTTTCTTTAATTTTTTTTTGATTTCCGATATAATCGTTAACGTTTGCGAAGCGTCGTTTCTGCGGCGAGATTTTTACGGAGAATAATCGTGCTATTTTTTTTGTTGCTCATAGCGCTTTTGGGTTACATATCAATTGGATTGATTTTTTTGTTACTGAGCTTGGCTGAACTTCTCGAAACAAACAGATGTACAAGATTTACGGTCGCAATCGCGGTATTCACAGCTTTGATTTGGCCTCTGACTATTGCGATCATGTCATTATTTGTCTTCGCAACAAAATTGTCGCGCGGAAATCAATACACTTGAATTCTGAAAACTTATCCTGTTTGTCCTTATACACTCGCTCATATTCAAGCGCCGCCAAAATGTTCCCCACCCAAAAACGTAAGCTTAGATTGATCACCGAAGAGACACGGTAGTCGGTATCCGTGACCGTCAGTGCGCGATCCTGGCGACCAGTAGCTAATTGTTAACACACCCAAGTAACTATTTAAACGTCTTTAGAACTTATAGCCCCTGCCCTGTTGCCTCGTTGTTTTACTTTGCCGGCGTTTCCGCGGCTTGTTGCAGGTCGGAGGGCTTCACTCGCAATAAAGGCAATTGATTTTTTTGGCTTCCACGGTCCATTCATCACCGCGTAACAGCGCATGGCCTCGTCGCAAATCGTCGGGCAACCGCGTTGCACCAATTTTTCCAACACGCGCCCTGAATGCTGTCTGAGATTTACGACTGATACGCCCCACAGTTCATGAAGCGATCTAAGCGTCCCAAAAAAGTGAATAGTTCATAAACCTAGACGACGCGGATCGAAGGACTGGGTCTAAATCATTTTTGGCTTGAAAATACAATATGGAATTCGAACCCGAAGCGCCTGTCACGATATGTGGGACGGAGTGGCCAGTTGATAACAAATAAGTCTAATTGGAATGCCTCAAAGCTAACACTTAGCATTGCATCAATAATTGTAACTAATTGTTAGTGAAATTTGCGGCATTGTCATTTGGCATTGAAGTCGTGATAGATTCAATGCGTGCGAACAAGTCAAGCGATCGCTTTTCAGGGTGGACCACTAACCTAATCTTTCATGTATCCGTAGTTTGGAGTCAAATTGAAGAAACAGTCGACAAAATGGCTTTCAAATGCGACTGAAGCAAGACAAGTGGCTAGTGGCTCAAAGTCTTTGCACTCGTCAAACCAAATCATAAGCGTACCAATTTTGTTCATGTTACTGAAGAACACGTTGTTCTGGGGTTCGATAATACTTAGTCTATTGATAATATCGGAGATATTAAAATATTTCTAAACTTCGGTTTCGTTGTTTCAGAATAAATCCTAATGGACTACTTTAGTAAATTTCGAAGGTATACATACTGAATTTAAAATGCCCTTGAGCTAACGCTCTGATGGTGCAGTCGAAATTCGGCCGCTGAAAAACTGAATAGCTCCGCGTTTTCTAGACGCCTTTACCTTCCATTTCCTTCTGCCGTTCGAATTCGACGGGCGACAGCATCCCCTTTTTTTGGTGTTTTCGCTTTGGGTTGTAAAACATCTCGATTTAGTCGAACACATCCCGCCTTGCGTCTTCGCGTGTTTTGTAAGTTCGCCGTCGTACCTTTTCCCGTTTGAGCAGGTTGAAGAAGCTTTCGGCAACAGCATTATCGTGACAGTTTCCACGCCGGCTCATGGAGTGCTCCAGATTGTGAGCCCTTATGAACGAAGCCCAGTCCATGCTTGTGAACTGTGATCCTTGATCCGAATGGACCAGAACCTTGCCCTTTGGTTTCCTCCGCCACACCGCCATGTGCAACGCCTGCAACACGACATCAGTGGTCTGACGGCTCCGCATTGCCCATCCGACGACACGGCGGGAATAGAGATCGATCACAGCCGCCAGATAGGCGAAGCCTTCCAGCGTCCTGCTGTAGGTGATGTCTGTCACCCAGACCCTGTCGGGTTCCACCACGTTGAACTGCCGGTCGAGGCTGTTGTCCACGACCATAGACGGTCCTCCGCCATAGCTGCCCGGCCGCCGCCTGTATCCGATCTGGGCCTTGATCCCGAGCAGCCGGGCAAGACGTGCTACACGGTTCGGGCAACACGTCTCACCCTGATCAAGTAAGTCGTCATGAAGCTTGCGATACCCCGAGACCTTGCCGCTTTCCTCCCAGGCCTTGGTGAGAAGCTTGGTCTGACGAATATCTTCCCGAGCCCGTTTGCTCAGCGGGTTCTTCAGCCAGGCACAAAAGCCGCTTGGATAGACGCGCAGGGACCGGCACATCGCGGCACCGAAAACACGGAGCGATGCTCGGCTACGAAGGTGTACCTCACTTTGCATTCTTGGCGAGGTACTCATTCGACTGCGTCTCATCTATTTTGGGATATCGCGTTCCTGGGTGACTCGAGCCAGTTCCTGCTTCAGCCGCCAGATCTCCGCAGCCTGATCGCTCGCACCCGGATCAGGGGCCTTGGAGAACTTCTTCTTCTTCCATAGAGGGATTGAGCGCTGACACCCTGACGCTTCGAAACCTCGGATACGGAATAACTACGCTCGGTGATCTGTGCCACTACGTCCCGCTTGAAATCGTCACTGAAATTGCTCGTGCCCATCATGGCCTCCTTGCCTCAAAATTAGGGAAGAAGGTGTCTACAAATCTAAGGGCTATTCAATCCCCTTGGTAAAATCCAATTGAAGGGGAGCTTAGATTGCTAGCTGCAAATCCACCATAATCATCGTTGCAACAAAACCGAAACTCAGAATTAGATTTGTGGGACCCATCATTAAGCCACCAACCGATCCCATTCCCTTTTTTACGATCACCACTGAAACGATCTAAATGCCTGTTAATTGGGCACCAAGCAGCCCTTTCGCATCGTTTAATGCGTGTCGAAATCATTTTCAATCGAATGATTGAACAGCGTTCGCGGCAGCATGTTTGCAGATCACTCGGCAGCCACCGGGGTAGCAGGCCGATCGCGCAAGCGCGCGCCCTGCGCGTCGAACGGCGGTTCCGTCAAAACGCGCGCAACATGCGGGCGACCAAGCACTGCGATGCGAACCGTGCTTCCAGGCGACACAGAGCCGGTCCGGATGTAACCGAGCGCGAGTGACTTGCCGACGCTGAACCCGTAACCACCTGAGGTGACCTGTCCAATCGGTGTTCCGTCCTCCAGAAAGATCGGTTCGCCACCTGACGCGTCGCAATCTTCCGTGTCCAGTTCGAACAGTTGGAGCGTCTCGCGAGGCGGCAGGTCTGCAACTGCCAGATAGGCCTTCTTGTTCAGGAAATCCTTTCGGGTGTCGATCAATCCGGCAAGACCACTTTCTTGCGGCCACCATTCCAGAGAATAATCGCGGCCCCAGGAGCCATATCCCTTTTCGAGGCGAAGGCTCAACAATGCCCGGCTTCCGACAGGACCGGCATCAAACGCAGCTGCCGACGTCAGCAAAGCCTCATAGAGCTTCGCCTGGTCGGCTTCGGCACAATGCAGTTCCCAACCGAGATCGCCGGTAAAGGATACCCTGAGGGCAATACATTCGACGTCGGCAACATTCAACACTGCCGAACGCATGAAAGGCATTGCTTCATTCGAAAGATCAGCCTCGGTCAATTGCTGCAAGATGTCACGCGAGCGCGGTCCCGCGACATTGAAACCGCACGTGGCTTCTGTCTCGCTGCTGAAGCTTGTCCCATTCGGCAGCGGTACTTTTTGGAAATATCGCTGATGAAAGCGTTCCGCCATTCCGGAACCAATCACCATGAACGCGTCAGCGGAAATCCTGGTGACGGTGAAGTCGCCGGCGATGCCTCCCCGCTCACCGATCAGCGGCGTCAGGCGCGATCGTCCAATGTCGCGCGGCATTTTGTTTGCAAACACCGCGTTGAGCCACGCCTCGGCGTCCGGTCCCGATACGCGATACTTCGCAAAGTTCGAGATATCGATGATACCAGCCGTTTGCCGGAGCATCCGCGCCTCGCGGCCGACGCTGTCCCACCAGGGCTGGCGGGTAAATCCAGCGCTATCCGGCGTCCAGGCATCGAAATAGAGCGGATGCTCCCAGCCGAAATTCAGTCCGAACTTTGCCCCCATCTCCTTTTGCGCCGTATAGACGGGCCGCGTGCGAACCGGGCGCCCGGCATCCCTCTCCTCGCCCGGGAAATGGATCTTGAAGCGGTGTGCATACTGGTCCTGCACCCGGGCTTTCGTGAAACTCTTGCCAGCCCAGTGGCCGTAGCGGGCAAGATCCCAGCCAAAGAGATCCATGGAGGGTTCCCCCTCAATGATCCACTCAGCTGCCAGCTTGCCAAGGCCACCATTCTGGCTGAAGCCGGGAATAATGCCGTTGCAGCAAAAGTACCCCTTCAGTTCCGGCATCGGCCCGAACAGCGCCGAGCTGTCGGGAGACCAGATCATCGGTCCGTTGATCACCCTTTTGATGCCGGCTGTCGCCAAGGCCGGGACCCGTTCGATGGCGCGCATCATGTTGGGTTCAATGCGTTCAAGATCATCTGGAAAGAGATCATGCGCAAAGTCGAGTGGTGTACCCTCTTCCGCCCAGAACCGCATCTCGCGCTCATAAGCTCCAACGAGCAGCCCAAGGCCTTCCTGCCGCAGATAGTATTCGCCGTCACGGTCTGCCACCGACGGCAGGCGGCGGTCCATCGACGCGATTTCGCCCATCGTCTCGGTGACGAAATACTGATGTTCCGTTGGAATGAGCGGCAACTCGACTCCTGCCATGGCCGCGACTTCCCGCGCCCAAAGACCAGCCGCATTGATAACCCAGGGCGTGCGGATGTCACCCTTGTCGGTGCGCACGACCCAGTTTCCGTCTGGCTGTTGATCGGTCCCGGTGACAGCCGTGAACCGGAGTATCTCGGCGCCCATCTGGCGCGCGCCCTTGGCATAGGCATGGGTAACACCAGATGGATCGACATTGCCGCCATCAGGCTCATACATGATGCAGCGAACCCTGTCGAAATCGACCAGCGGGTGCAAGCGTTCAGCTTCATCGACACTCACTTCATGAAAGTTCATGCCATATCGCCGCGCCTTGGCTTCCTGAAGCCTTAGCTGATGTTCCCGGTCTTCGGTCTGGGCCAGGTAGAGAGAGCCGGGCTGGAAAACACCGCATCCCTGCCCCGTTTCTTCTTCCAGGGTCTTGTAGAGGTTCATTGTGTAATGCTGCAGACGCGACACGTTGGTTATGTCATGCAAACCGTGAATGTTGGCGGCTGCGTGCCAGGTGGATCCGGACGTCAGTTCGTCGCGCTCAAGAAGGACGGTTTCGGTCCATCCAAGTTTTGCAAGGTGATAGAGGATGGAACAGCCAACGACGCCACCACCGACCACCACGGCTTGAGCATGTTCGCGCATGTGTTTCTCCTCCCGAGATCAACGGTTCCGTCCTTATCCACTAACGCAGTTTCAACAGGCGGCATGCACAATTAAATTTGGGGCATTGGCAAATGATCCTTGTGTCAAGTTTTCCTTGACGGCCTGCTTGATGCTCAAGCAGTCTGTTTTGATGATCAGTGGTATCGAAAACTGGACTTGGCATGCGAGCGCCGCCTTTTACTTAAGGCGGTCGACTGGGAGCGATCTGGTCGTCAATTGACACCGCAGCGCCGATAGTTTCTCGTCCAGTTTTCGGATTCCCCAAATGCCTGATTTTTCCGGTCTTCGACTGGCTACCGACGTGGGTGGCACATTCACCGATACCGTTTTGATGGATGCCTCCGCAAAGGTTCTGGCCTCCACAAAAACGCTTACAACGCACCAGAACCCGGCTGAAGGCGCGCTTGAGGGCGTTCGCCGCACCTTGCGGCAGGCTGACGTCGAGATCAGCGCGGTAAGCGGGTTCGTGCATGGCACCACGCTGGCGACAAATGCCCTGCTTGAACGGCGTGGCGCACGGGTCGCCACCGTGACAACCGAAGGGTTTCGGGACATTCTCGAAATCGCCTACGAGCGTCGCTATAGCCAGTACGACATCAACCTGACCAAACCGGACCTGCTTGTCCCAAGAGAGCGCTCCCTGACAGTTTTGGAGCGAATGTCCGTTCACGGCGAAGTTCTTGTTCCGCTCGATGAAGAGGCTGTAGCACCACTGGCTGAGCAACTGGACTCGCTTGGTGCGGAAGCGGTCGCAATCTGCCTGTTGCACGCCTATGCCAATCCGGCGCATGAACAACGCCTGCGCGCGTTGTTGAACGCACTCCGTCCCGAACTCGTTATCTCGCTGAGCTCCGAGGTAAGCCCGGAGGCACGCGAGTTCGACCGGCTTTGCACCACAGTTGCAAATGCATACGTTCAGCCTCTGATGGCAAGCTACCTCGATCGTTTCGCGGATGCCTTTAAAGCCGAAGGGCTCACCTGCGAGATCCTCATGATGACGGCAGGTGGCGGTATGACGACACTCAACACCGCCTCCCGCTATCCGATCAGATTGGTGGAATCAGGCCCGGCAGGCGGCGCTATCTTGGCAAGCAGGATTGCCGGCGCCGCGAACCTCAGTGAAGTCCTGTCCTTCGATATGGGCGGGACAACAGCCAAACTCTGTTTGATCGACGGAGGTCGACCCCAGTCCTCACGCCAGTTCGAGATCGGACGTGCGGAGCGCTTTATCAAGGGCTCAGGCATGCCTGTCCGGATACCGGTTATCGAAATGATCGAAATCGGCGCGGGTGGAGGCTCTATCGCCGGAGTTGACCGGCTGGGTCGGCTGACAGTTGGCCCCAAAAGTGCCGGCTCCGAACCTGGACCTGTCGCCTTTCAGCGTGGCGGCAAGGAGCCTACGGTCACGGACGCGGACGCAGCGCTTGGATATATCCGCGCCGAAACATTTGCCGAAGGCCAGTTTCGGATTGATGTCGAAGCAGCGCGCACCGCGATCTTGAAGACCATCGGCCAGCCGCTTGATCTTGATGCCAACGGCGCTGCGGACGGCATAAGCCGCATTGTGGATGAAAGCATGGCCAGTGCCGGGCGCGCGCACGCCGTGGAAAGCGGCAAGGATCTCGGCAGCAGAACAATGATCGCATTCGGTGGAAACGGGCCCCTGCATGCATGCCGCGTGGCACGCAGTGCAGGTGTGCCGCGCGTTCTTGTGCCTCCCAATCCGGGTGTCGGATCGGCGGTTGGTTTTCTTTACGCACCGATCGCGTTCGAAATTGTGCGAAGCCGCTACACGCTTCTGACGTCGATCGAGCTTGCCGTCATCAACGCGCTGTTTGCGGACATGATCTCAGAAGCAAGTCACGTCGTGCGGCAGGGAGCTGAAACCGCGGAGGTGGAAACCTTTCGCAGTGCCTTCATGCGCTACAAAGGCCAGGGACACGAAATCGAAATCGCTCTGCCGAACCGGGATTTGGCAAGCGAGGATATTCCCGCGCTGACCACTGCTTTTGAGGCAGCCTATGCGGAGCAATTCTCTCGTCCGGTTCCAGGCATGGAGATTGAGATCCTGAACTGGGCAGTCAGGCATTCAACCAAAGCGCCCTCTCTTGCAACGCCCCGTTCAGAACCGGTCGGTCGTGCTGTCATCCCCGAAGAAAGCCGGCAGGTCTTTTGCGATATCACAGGCCGCATGGTCGACGCCGGGTTTGTTCTGCGGGAACAGCTCTTGCCCGGTGATACGTTGCAAGGTCCGGCGCTGGTCGTTGAGCCGCAGACAACAACCTTTGTCGGCGCGGACTTCGAGATGACCGTCGACGCGGCGTCGAACCTGATACTGAGCCGGAGGAGCTCACCATGAACCCGATGTCTAAAGCTCACCTGCAGGTCGTGTGGAACCGTCTGCTGGCACTGGTGGAAGAACAGGGCCAGACTCTGATCCGAGCCGCTTTTTCGCCGATTGTGCGCGAATGTGGTGACATCTCGGCAGGTATCTTTGATGCCGAAGGCCGGATGCTTGCTCAAGCTGTCACGGGCACTCCGGGTCACATAAACACGATGGCAGAAGCCGTTCAGCACCTGCGCGCCCGTTTCGCCGTGGAAGACATGCGACCAGGCGACATTTTCATGACCAACGATCCATGGCTTGCCTCCGGCCATCTCAATGATTTCCTGCTGATGATGCCGGTGTTCTTCAAGGGCAAGGTTGTCGGCTACACGTCGTGCACCTCGCATCTTGTCGACCTTGGTGGACAGGGCATGGGTCCGGAGGGATCCGACGTCTTCGACGAAGGTCTGCTCATTCCGCCCTGCAAACTGGTCGATGAAGGTCAGGTCAATGTCCTCCTCATGGACATTGTCCGGGCGAATTCCCGCGAACCGATCGCCAATGAAGGTGACATTTACGCGCTGATTGCCTGTTGCGAAGCGGGTGCGAAACGTCTCGTTGAGTTGATGGAAAGCTACGCAATCGACAGTCTTACCGTCCTTGGAAACCACATCATCGAAACCTCAAGGATGGGGACGCTGGCTGCCATCGCCGACATACCGTCCGGTGTCTATCGCAATGAACTTGTTTTCGACGGATACGATCGTCCACTGACCCTGGCGGCTACCCTGACAGTGGCTGAGGATCGACTGCATCTCGATTTCACGGGCACGTCGGGTTTGTCGTCAAAGGGAATAAACGTCCCGCTGAACTACGCCACAGCCTATGCAGTCTTTGCCATGCGCTGCATCATCGGCCCGGATATTCCGAACAACGCCGGTTCTCTCGCCCCTTTCACCGTGAGCGGTCCGACGGATTGTATCCTGAACGCTCAGCGCCCGGCCCCTGTTGCCATGCGCCATACCTTGGGACAAATGATGCCGGACCTTGTTTTCGGATGTCTGCACCAGGCTGTCCCGGACAAGGTGCCCGCAGAGGGCGCCTCCTCCATGTACGATCTTCCTTTGCGGCACACAGCGGACGCAGCCCTTGCCGGCGGTTCGGAATTTGCAATTGAACTGGTTCACAATGGCGGAACGGGTGCACGGCCCCATCTGGATGGTCTGTCGGCGACCGCCTATCCTTCCGGCGTCTTTGGCAGCCAGGTCGAAATGACCGAGGCAGCTGCTCCAGTTACAATCTGGCGGCGGGAACTCTTGCCGGACACCGGTGGGCCCGGCCAATTCCGGGGCGGTCTTGGTCAGCGCATCGAAATGACATCTGCACTCGACGAACCTTTTTTGGTCTTTTTGTCTGTTGAACGCATCAAGAATGCTGCCGCCGGCCGCGCTGGCGGACTGCCGGGTTCGGCCGGTCGAATACGCGTGACTGGCAGGAACGAGGACATCCCGGGAAAGTGCGAATTGCGTGTTGAGCCGGGTGAGCGGTTGATTTTCGACACGCCTGGCGGAGGCGGTTACGGTCCACCGGAAAAACGCGATCCGGAGCAAACCGAAGAAGACCTGCGCAGCGGCGTAGTGTCTCCAGAAGCCGCAGCGCGTGATTATGGTGTCATGTCATGATCCGGGCGGTGAACACTGTCGCAGCCATGGACAGCTATGCCCTGGCGGATCTCGGAGAACCGGGTGCTGTTTCCCTGGCTCAGAACGAGAGCACGTTTCCACCGAGCCCGCACGCCCTGTCTGCAGCCCGCACCGCAATGAACGGAAATGAACTCTATCCTGATCCGGACTGGCGCGAACTCTGTACGGCAATCCGGGAAACCCATCCCGTCGACCGGGCTCAAATCCTGTGTGGCGCCGGTTCGATGGAACTCATCGGCTGCATCATACGAGCCTATTCGGGTCCGGGAGACACGGTTCTCGGAACGCAGTACGGATATTTGTTTGTTGCAACGGCAGCCCAGCAGGCAGGGTCCGAGTACGTACGCGCACCTGAGCCGGATCTGTCAGTCTCTGTTGACGCGATCTTGTCCAGAGTTTCTCCGTCGACACGTATCGTCTTTGTCTGCAATCCGGGAAATCCGACCGGCACCCGGATACCAAATGCCGAGATCGTGCGCATGCGTGAGTCTCTTTCGTCTGACATACTGTTGGTCGTGGACCAGGCTTATGCGGAATTTGATGATCAGGACCATGCGCCGATATTCATCCTTGTCGCTCGCGGGGATACGGTCGTCACGCGGACCTTGTCGAAGGCGTACGGATTGGCCGGAGCGCGAGTTGGCTGGGGCGTATTTCCAGAACACGTCTCAACAGAAGTCCGCAAACTTCTGAATCCAAACAATATTCCACTTTTGTCTCAATGCATGGCAAGTGCCGCTCTGCGGGACAGGGCCTATATGCTTGACGTTGTTCGAAAGACCTCGGAGAGGCGCGAGGAAATTTCCGAGCGCTTGCGCCAGGCTGGCTACGTGGTGCCTGAAAGCGCGACGAATTTCCTCCTGATCCGTTTCCCGTCCGCTGAAGCTGCCACGACCGCAGAGGAGACCTTGCGCTCACAAGGGCTGATCCTGCGTAGAATGGCCGGGTACGGTTTGCCCGATTGTCTGCGCGCGACCGTTGGACCTGCCGACGCCATGGACCGGATGGCCAAGACGCTGGAGGCACTAAAATGATGGACGATCGCAGCGGTCCAAAGATCGGCGTGCTGGTGCCATTCACAAACTGCAATCTGGAACCGGATTTGCAACTCATGCGCCCGGCTGGCGTGACATTCCATTTCGCCCGTATGGGAGGCTACGATGTCGACGAAATTCCCGGTTCGGCCCAGATGGCCGGCCTCGGGTCATCCGACATTTCCGAAACGCTGCATCTGATCTCCGGCGTACGGCCCGCCGCCATTCTTTACGGCTGCACTTCTGCCACGCTCACGCATGGTACAGCCTTTGACCGGGATCTTTCAGCCCGGATTGCGGATCAGTCCGGCGCTTTATCTATCACTGCAGCCGGTTCCCTTGTGGCCTCACTCCGGGAGCTTGGTGCGACAAAGGTCGGCTTCGCCTCCCCCTATCTCGGAGAAATCAACGACCAGGCCGTCTCGTTTTTGGCGGGCAACGATATCGAAACGGTGCAGCGCGCCGACATTGGCCGGTCGCTCGGCAATTATGGTCAAGGCGAATTGCTACCTGGCGAGATTTCGGACCTTGCCCTGAAGGCCGATGGCCCAGACGTGGAGGCAATCGTCCTCTCCTGCACGGACATGCGCTCGGTCGAAGTGATTGAAGAGGTTGAAGTGGCCACAGGCAAACCCGTCGTCACGTCCAACCAGGCGATGGTTTTTTCACTTTGCCGATTGCTCGGTCTAAAGGTGCCGGCGAGTGCTCCGGGGCGCCTTTTCAACACCCTTTAAGGGAACCGTTTCGATTTCTCCGGAGCCCGAGATTTGCGGAATTCCATCATACATTTCGAGCTCGGGGTTTACGGAGACCCATCGCCGATTTGTTCTTTCCGCCGAGCAACATAAGCTTCCAACGCTTCTCTTTTTGCCGCATCAAGGGGCGGTTCTTCATACTCCTTCAGGGCCTGTTGCCAGAGGTTTGTCGCACGATCCACGGCTTCGGTCGCGCCGGCGATCTCCCAGTTCTCGTAGTTCGTCCAGTCGGACAGCATCGGTTGGTAAAATGCCGTTTCGTACCTGGCCATGGTGTGATCGGTTCCAAAGAAGTGGCCGCCCGTGTCCACAGCCTTGATTGCTTCAAACCCGAGCTCTTCCTCGCCAAATTCAACGGGTTGCACGAACTCGATGATGTTCTGAAGGATCTCGACATCCAGGATCAGTTTTTCATACGACGCTGTTAGCCCGCCTTCCAGCCATCCAGCGGCGTGATAGATCATGTTGCCGCCGCCCATCACTGCGCCCCAGGTGGCCATTCCGGTCTCGTAGGCAGCCTGCAGATCAACCGCGTTGGATGTGTTCGCATTGGAGGTCCGGTAAGGCAGACCGTATCGCCTGGCCAATTGCCCGGCGATCATGTTGGCCTTGGTGTTTTCCGGGGTTCCGAAGGTCGGTGCCCCGCTTCGCATGTCGACGTTGGAGGTGAACGCTCCGTACATGACGGGCGCACCCGGTTTCACCAGTTGCGCGAGCACCACGCCGAACAGCGCTTCGGCGTTTTGCTGTGCCAGCGCTGCAGGCAGTGTTACCGGCGCCATGGCTCCCATCAGTGTAAACGGCGTGATCGTCACCGGTTGCCCGTGCTCGACCATTGCGATCAGGCCTTCGCCCATTTCCTCATCGAAGAGCCTTGGAGAATTTATCGAAATGATGGTGATTACGCCCGGATCTTCGGCGATTTGGTCCAACGACAGTCCGCGGGCAATAGCCATCATTTCGATCCCGTCCATGGCACGGCCCCGTCCGATTGCGGTGCAATGAAACGAGAGGTCTGACAGCGTCAGATTGGCAAGGTAAGTGTCCAGGTGTCTATTGTTGGCCGGCAATTCCTGTGGCGCGGTCACCTGATTGCCAATCAGATGAATCGCATTGAAGTGTTGCGCAAGACGTATGAAGTTCTCGTAGTCCTTCAGGTTCCCGGAGCGCCTCCCATTTATCCTGTCATGGACATAGGGCGGCCCGGCAACGAGACCAAAACACAGCGCGTTGCCGCCGATTTCCAGCCTTTTTTCAGGATTGCGCGGCGTCAAGGTGAACCGTTCTGGTGCGGTCGCAACCGCTTCCATCACCATGTCCTCATCGATGCGAACCGTCGACGTTTCACGATCCACGATCGCACCGGCCCGCTCGAAGATGCCGAGCACTCTCTCACCCATGACGCGTATGCCGAGTTCGGAGAGAATGCGCATGGAGGTGTCATGGAGCGCCTGAATCTGTTCTTCATTCAGCAACTCGACGGGAGCATGCGGATTTGAGAGCGGCTTGAGCGGGAGCTGCGGGATTGTATCGCTTCCCCGTGCAGCTTTCGACCTGCGTCCACCGGCACGCCTTTCTCTGGCCATGGTATACCTCCGATCAGTAGCCGCGCTGCGGATCGACAACATTTTTCAATGCGTCACCGGCAAGAAAGCGGACCAGATTGTCACAGAACATTTCCACGGATTTCAGCTCCCAGCCGTCATAGACCGAGGAGCAATGGGGCGTGACAATTACGTTGTCCATGTCCCAAAACGGACTGTCCTCAGGGAGCGGCTCCGCCTCGAATACATCAAGGGCAGCTCCCCTCAGCCGTTGTCCGGCAAGCGCCTTTGCGAGCGCGGTCTGGTCAAGCACGCCACCTCTGGAGACATCCACAAGGACCGCACCGGGCTTCATCAGACCGATGCGATCTGCGTTCAGTAGCCCGCGCGTATGCTCCAGAAGCGGAACGCACACCGCCACGGCATCGGCTCGCGGAATGACCTCGTCGAGCGTGTCTACCGGATAGACCTCGTCGACATCGGGTGTTGACGTTGGCCTTGCACGGACACCAAGGACGGTCAGGCCCATGGCCTTTGCCCGTCTCGCGATGGCCTGTCCCGTCTGGCCAAGGCCGAGAATGAGAAGCGTTTGTCCTTCCAGCGGCCGAACCTTGCCGGCAATCCAGTTCCGGTCCGCTTGCGCCCTGCGGAATCCCGGCAAATCAAGCGAAAAGTAAAGCAGTGCTCCGAGCGTGTATTCTGCCATCATGTCGGCGGCGACACCCGCAGCATTGGTCACCGTGACACGGGCCGGGTCCCAAGTGGCGAGGTGATCGGTTCCGGAGCCTCCAACGGAAACCCAACGCACGGTGTCGCTTTCCACGAGCGTTGCACGCGGAAAGCCCGGCGTGCCAGCAAAGCGCACCGAATAAACGACTTCAGCACGCGTTTCACTGATGTGCTGCGGCAGCCCGTCATAGGTATCGCAAGCGCTGACGGTCACATCCGGACACCGAGACTTGACCAGCGAGAGTGCATCATCCGGTGCCTCCATGTGCAGAACAACATGTGACGTTGACATTGGCAGGTCTCCTCAGTTCGTCCGGCCTTGTGGAGAGCCTGAACCATACGTTTTGGGCATGTCGGCCCGTTCTGAATAAGCGGAGGAAAGTTGGGTTTTCAACAGGTGTCGAGGCATCGTCTTTCAGGGCGCGGCAAAAAGATGACGGCTAAGGTCGGAAAAGCGCGCGCGATCTTCGGGGAGAGAAAGGACCGCATCACGGATTGCATCGGCACGGTCGTTTCCAAGGATAGGATACGCATACTCGTTGAACTTTTCGATGATGTCTTTGCGCGAGAACGGACGCTCCGGTCCCCCTCGTGCATGGGTATCTTCGCTATGCAGGCTGCGTCCATCCCTCAGATGCACGGTGACGTCGGCCCATCGGCCGGACGGAAAGTTTGCTTCGTGCCGGGCGTCTTCAATGGCGCTCGTGCACCCGACGAGACGCGCAACGTCCGGATCATTCAGACCACTGCCCGAAATATGGTCCAGGGCAATTGTTCCGTGGACCGCCATCACCGCAACGGCGAAAGCAAGTGAGTATTGAGCCTGTGACGTTGTTTCAGGCACACGATCGAAGAGCCGGACCGCATTTTGAAAGCTGCGGACTTCGATACCCGTGATGTCTTCGGGCCTCATCCCGTGCTCAATGCGCAACTCCCGTACAGCGTCAATTGCCGCATGGGCCCAACGGCAAACCGGATAAGGCTTGATGTACTGATGTTCGATTTGCCAGAAATGCTCCAGGTCCCGCCAGTGGCAGGCACATTCCGGCGCTTCGATGGTTATCGCCGGCGCACCGGTAAATCCCATTTTCGCAAGAACTGCTGCCGACATACCAACCAGAGCTCCCATTCCCGCGCCATCGTGCAGCATTGTCGGATTGGCAATTTCGCGCATCATTTGGCTTCTCGGGCCGTGATATTCCGCAATCCCCCAGGCGTGGCGCAGTTCTTCTTGCGACAAGCCCTGAGTTCGAGCAGCAAGCGCAGCGACACCGATCGCGTTCCAGGCACCGGATGTGTGGTAATCGGAAACAGTGTCGTGCAATGCAATCCCTGCCCGGCCTGCAATCTCGTAGCCGACGACCAACGCGCAGAGCGCTTCGCGCCCCGACAGCTTCTGATCGTCCCAGGCCGCTGCAACGAGCGCCGGCACCATAACGACACCCATATGGCCCTTTGTCGGATTGTAGCCGTCATGTGCATCCAGATTATCGATCTGGGTTGCGCCCGCAAAAGCAGCCCCGGCTCGGCTAACTTCGCGGCCATCGAACATCATCGGCGCCCGGTCTGCTGCTTCTGCGGAATTGTAAAGCCGCGTTGCCGCTTCCCGGGCAATTCTTCCCGCGTCCATGGGCTGGGCTGCAATGCAGACCCCGAGCGTGTCCAGCATCAACAAGCTTGCTGCCTGCAACGCAGGTTCCGGGATCGTTTCAGGCGAGGTGTCCAGCACAAAGCGTTGTGCCGACCCAAGCGGTGACTCTCGTCCCTCACCTTTTAGGTCCTTGAGCATTTGAGGCGCCTCCACCGGAAACAATATGGAGGATTAGTCACCAGCGCATTTGAGTTTTCTTCGCCCAAGCCATAAAAATTATAAGGTCATTTCAAAGAATGCCCTCTAAAGGCCCGAAAATGCCAAGCAAAAAGCCGCCGCCCCTGAATTTTGTAAGATCGTATGAATGCTCGGCAAGGCACCTGAGTTTCACGAAGGCAGCCGACGAGTTGGGCCTGACACAGGCCGCTGTCAGCATGCATATCAGATCGCTCGAGAAGCACCTCGGGGTCGAATTGTTCGTGCGGTATCCGAGAAGCCTAAGGCTCACGGAGGCCGGTGAAGCCTATCTGCCCACGCTTCGGCAGGCCCTTTTGATGATCGATGCCGCCACGAACTCGGTGCGCATCGACCGGCAATACAAAACCGTCAAGATCGCGGCACCGATGAGCCTGGCGGAAAACTGGGTCTCGCGCCGGATTGCCGAGTTTCGATCCAGTCATCCTGACATCGACATTATTCTTCAAGGAACAGTTTGGGACCATACGGGCGACCCGGATACAAACATCATCATCTTCATGAACCGAACTGCTGAGGAACCGCTCAATGCACGTCTTCTCATGCGCGAAAACCTAGCGCTCTTGTGTACGCCGGAATTGGCTAGCCAGCTAAAGGAACCCGCAGCACTTGCCGACGTGCCAAAAATCGTGGTGTCCGGGCGCCAGGAATACTGGACAGAGTTTGCCCGCGCCCTTGACCTGCACAGCCTGGACCTTGAGGGATCCATCAGGACAAATGCATCCAACATTGCGTTGGAGTTGGCCTCACATGGTGCAGGTGTCGCCGTGTTGCCGATTGATCTTGCAATGACATACAAGGATCGCGAGCTCCTTGTAGAACCGTTTGATCACCGGCCTCCCAGTCCCTGGAACTACTACATTCGCGAATCCCAGGACCACTTTCTGGCCGCATCTCAAAAGCTCTACGACTGGCTTCTTTCACACGCAGGTTAGGCCGTTTGCAGTTTCCATCTGACGTTCGTGTGGCACCAGGACCTTCACCGGTCCGTGTCAGGTTCGCGCAGGTCGCACTCGTTCAGCTGGGAGTAGTCAAGTTCCTTTGCATCGCTTTTCCGGAGCTTCTCATTCCGGAGTTTGCGCGACCCTCGCAAAAATAGTCACTGTTACTCTTTCCAAGAGGGTTTCTTGCGCGACATCTGCCGCCTTGCGAAGACACAAATCGACTTCGCGCGACGGATTTCTTCAACTGGCAATAATTAAATTTGAGCTTCAATATTGACGCAACGGTAGTTTCGTCCTCTCATGTTGAAGCCGACAACCAAGGCATTGGAGCGTTTCACTTTTTTGAAACGTAACCATTGCATCTGGGAAGGAATGAGTCATGAAATTCAGGTTTAATTTGCTGGCCGCAAAACTGGCAGTTTGCGCGGCCGGGGCATTTGCTTTGGCCGAATACGCGCCGGCTCTAGCGCAATCGGAAGACAAGCCGAACATTCTCGTCATTTGGGGTGACGATGTGGGGCAATCGAATATTTCCGCCTACACATTCGGCCTGATGGGGTATGAAACGCCCAATATCGACAGGGTCGCCAAGGAAGGCATGATGTTCACCGATTACTATGGTGAACAGTCCTGCACGGCCGGACGTTCGTCCTACATTATGGGACAAAGCGTGTTCCGCACCGGCCTTTCCAAAGTCGGCCTGCCGGGTGCCGATCTCGGCATGCAGGAAGAAGACCCGACGATTGCCGGTCTTTTGAAGGCACAGGGGTATGTGAC
>JGI12316J15310_10000044_pt24 | contig 48145 bp, 57 predicted proteins | sample MarCyaLeptolynsp_FD_15310 | JGI IMG/M metagenome (IMG submission 15310) | reverse complement strand
CATGTGAGCCTGATGGCGGTGATCCTGGCCCTGCATGTGGCGATCATTCTGGGATTTTTCCTCAATCAGGCCGTGGCCGCCATGGGCCTCAACCTGCCGCTGTTTGTGTCCTGCCTGCTCGTGGCAATCGCCCTGTCAAACACACTGCCGCTTGTGTTTCCCAGGCTCCACTGGCCGGCGCGGACAAAGGCGCTTGCGCTTGTGTCTGATTTTTCGCTCGGGTTGTTTATCGCAATGTCTCTTATGGGCATGCAGCTGTGGTCCATCGCGGGCCTTGCAGGCCCCCTGTTTTTCATCCTCGCGCTGCAGGCGGTTGCCGCGGTTCTCTTTATCGTCTTCGTCCTGTTCCGGGCGATGGGGAGCGGCTATCTGGCGGCGGTTCTGAGTGCCGGGTTCGCCGGTTTCTCGCTCGGCGCCACACCCACAGCGATTGCAAACATGACGGCGGTTACCAAGTCACATGGTCCGGCGCCAACCGCTTTCATCATTCTGCCGTTGGTCGGTGCGTTCTTTGTCGACATCACCAACGCCTTCGTCATCCAGTTTTTCCTGGGTCTTTAGGCAACTGGGCGTGTCGATGCGCTTGAGCGCCAAAGCCGCATTGCCTCACCGCCAGTAGTTGTTGGCGGCAGCCACTGTCTGAAAATTCGTTGCGATGACGTGGGATGCGGCGGTCAGTGAATCCGCATTCTTTTCATAGACCGCGCGCAGCCTGGTTCTGATCTCGTCGTCCGGCTGGGTCTTCTTGACGCCGATGCGGGACATCTTGATGGCGAGGTCGAACCCTTCTTCGGGCGTGGCGGTTATCAGGCTGGGCAACCAGGACATGACGGTTCCTTGTTTGTTTGTTATCAAATAGTTTGTGCACAAGTTATTATGGCGCTCTTTATGCGCTGTCAAGTCTGCGGTATGGCTCTGTCTGCGTGGATCGCTGCTTGAGTTGCTGGCGGGCCGCGCGCTGACACTCAGGACCGGATACCCAAATGCCGAAACCCAGGAAGCTCCCGGAGCGTGTCGACGAGCACATCTGCTTCGGGCTTTATTCCACCAGCCACGCCATGCTGCGGGCTTATACGCCGCTGCTGAAACCGCTCGGCCTTACCTATCCGCAATACATCGTGCTCACCGCTCTGTGGGAGGCGGACGAGCAGACGGTCAAGGCACTGTCTGAGAAAGTGTTCCTGGATCCGGGCACTCTGACACCGCTGCTCAAGCGCATGGAGACCCAGGGACTGGTCACCCGCACACGCAGCTCGCAAGACGAGCGCAAGGTGTTTATCGGTCTGACGAAGGCGGGCCGCGAACTCAAGGATCACGCGCCCGAGATCACACGGTGCATCATCGACAAGACAGGTATGCCGCCGGCGAAGCTGGCGGAGCTTCTGGATACCCTGGTCGCAATGCGTGCGCGCCTGACGGACTGACGGTTACTCGGCGGCGTGCGACGGCACGATGTGTTCCGGCTTTACTTCCGGAGCCGCCGTATGGGCTGCCATGGGCTTCATGCCGAGGCGGGCCAGCAGGGCCCGGTCATGGTCTTCGCCCGGATTGTCCGTGGTGAGCAGCTTTTCGCCGACGAAGATCGAGTTTGCCCCTGCGAGGAAGCACAGCGCCTGCAACTCATCGGACATGTGTTCGCGGCCTGCTGACAACCGCACCATGGAGGCGGGCATCATGATCTTGGCGACAGCGATGGTGCGGACGAATTGCAGCGGATCGAGATCGTCCACTTCGCCCAGCGGCGTGCCGTCGACTTTCATCAGGGAGTTGATGGGAACGCTTTCGGGGTGCTGCGGCAGGTTGGCCAGTTCCATCAGCATGTCCGCGCGGTCTTTTTGTTTCTCACCCATGCCGATGATGCCGCCGGAACACACATGAATGCCTGCCTCGCGCACATGGGCCAGGGTGTCGATGCGGTCATCGAAGGTGCGGGTGGTGATGATGTCCGTGTAGTACTCACGGCCCGTGTCGATGTTGTGGTTGTAGTAGTCGAGGCCGGCGTCGCGCAGGCGCTTGGCTTGCATGGCGTCCAGCATGCCAAGGGTCACGCAGGCTTCCATGCCCATCTCCTTGACGCCTTCCACCATAGCGCACACAGCATCCAGGTCGCGGTCCTTGGGCGAGCGCCAGGCGGCGCCCATGCAGTAGCGGGTCGCACCGCGTTCCTTGGCCTTGCGGGCTTCGGCCAGCACACGCTCGACTTCCATCAGCTTGGAGGCCTTGAGGCCGGTTTCAAACTTGGCGGACTGGGAGCAGTAGCCGCAATCTTCCGGGCAGCCGCCGGTCTTGATGGAGAGCAGTTCAGACTGCTGCACTTCGTTGGGATCAAAATAGCGGCGGTGAGCCGTCTGGGCGGCAAACAGCAGATCGTTGAACGGCATAGCGAACAGGTCGGTCACCTCGTCGCGGGTCCAGTCGTTACGCAGATCGGATGGCTGTTGGGTGCTCATGAGTTTCGTATCCCGTTCTTCCTTGTACTTGCCTCTATTCCTAGGCTATACGCGGCGGCCCTGCAACGCGAAGACACAAGGTGCAGCCATGGCGGCTTTGTATCAGGATGATCTGGCCCATGTGCAGATCCAGGGGTTTGCCGGTGACGCGCAGGCTGCCACGCCACAGATTATCCAGCTGCTGGAGAACAGGGGCATAGCCGGGGGGTGTGCTGTCGACATCGGATGCGGTGCCGGTATCACTCTCAAGGGCTTCGCCGAGGCCGGTTTTGATGTGCACGGTATCGAACCAAGTCCCGCCCTCGCTGCTGAAGCAAGGCGGCTTGTCCCTGATGCAACGGTCGAAGTTGCATCAGCTGGCGCGGCATCACTTCCCTCCTGCGACGTGATCACGGCCCTTGGTGAAGTCTTCGGCTATATGCCGCCATCAGGTCGTGGGCCGTCTCTCAGAACGATTTTTGCCAAGTGCGCCAAGTCATTGCGGCCCGGTGGGTTTTTGATCTTCGATCTTCTGCTGGCAGGCAAAGGTCCACCGCTGGACTACAGAACCTGGGTGTCAGGAGATGATTGGGCTGTTCTGACCGAGGGGCGTGAAGATGTTGCGCGGGCGATGTTTCGCCGCGACATCCAGATATTTCGCAAGTCCGGAACACACTATCGTCGCAGTGATGAGCGGCATGTCCTTCGTGTCCCATCTGTGTCACAGGTGCTAAGCGATCTACGCGCATGTGGCTTTGCCGCACGCTCCGCCAGGGCATATGGCACTGTCGCCATGCGCCCGCGGCGAGCCGCGTTCATTGCCCGCAGGAAGCTTTAGCCGACCACCAGCCATTTTCTAAGCGGCTGCCTTCTTCTCGATCTCAGTGAGAAACTCGCCAAGTTTCGTGACCGCGGGAACAGCTGCCTTGCGGATCCGGCTGAGGACGGCCATGCGCTTTTCGTCGGTCCGGTCGACATCCGCGATCATCTTGGAAAAGCCGTCGAGGCGGTTGTTCTGCAGCCAGGCGTCAAGGCCGGGCTCCTGTGACCATGTGTACTGGTTCATCATGGCCGCAAAGGTGAAGCGCACGAAGTCCTCGCGGCCGTCGGGCAGGGGAACGACACCGCAGATCTGGTTCTTCCTGGTTTCGTCCTCATCGCCATAGGTTGCTTCCACATGGGCAATCAGGGATGCGCTGAACAGCGGCTGATAGGACCGTACAAACTGCGGCGTGATGAGGTTGCCGTTGAAGATCGGTGTCGTATCCCTGTTGTCGACGGCGCGGGCGGAACAATCCACATGCACGGTCTTCGGTGTTGTGGGGATTGCGCCCTTCTCAAGGACGATTTCGGTCTTGCCGATGGTCTTCACGTAGCCCATGCGCACGACATTCTTAATGCTGCGCAGGGCTTCGAGTTCCAGTGGGCTGATGGTTGCGCCGTGGAACATGGTCGGCTTGACTGTCTTGTCCAGCCGCACGAAGTAGCCGCATTCTTCCAGCCGCTCGAACATGTTTTCGAGGGAGTCAGCACCTGCGATCGCTTCCATCTGGGCGGCCTGGGTGCCGATGGTGGTTTCAAAGAACTCCAGTGTCGGCTGGGTGTTGCTGCGGTCCAGAAGCCACGCGTCACGGGACTTGATCCAGCAGATCCTGTCCGGGTCGACACCCGTTTCCAGCAGCCACAGGCAGGCATCGATTCCGGTCTTGCCGCCGCCGATCACGACATAGCCGTCCGGCGCCGTTTCGATCGTCGGCAGATCGTTGAGCGGCATAAAGGGGACGCCGTCCTCGACAGCAAAGTTCGGTGTGTGGGTGGAGGGAACCGAGTTCTTCAGGAAGGTCGCGTTGACGGTCTTCTTTGCCACTTTCACTTCAAACTGCTTGCCGCTGGTGAGGGAGTGGAATGTATGCGTGTTGCCGAAGTCGCCGGTGTAGTGGCTCATGGGGAAGTACTGCACGCGGCCGCTGGGCAGGAAGGTGTGCCGCATCACCTGATCGAAATAGGAGTTGATGTCAGCGCCCGTCGACAGGTCGCACAGGCCCTTGTTCAACCCGAACTGGTCTTTCTCGCCGCTGGACAGTTCGCGGGACGCCACGCCGTAGAAGGAGGCGGGCTGATGCAGGGTCACGAAGGGATAGGCATCGTTCCAGTGGCCGCCCGGCTTGGCGTGCCCGTCGACGATCAGAATGCGCGCGTCGGTTTCGCTCAGCAGGGTGTCCACAAAGGCCATGCCCATGGCGCCTGCACCAACGATCAGGTAGTCCGTCTCCAGTACCTCAGTCATGACGTCGTCCTCTTGGTTGACCCGTGTCCCGCATGCGGGAGCCCTCTAGCCGGAGGGGGTTTTCAGTTTGATCTTTAACATAACAATGTTATGTTCTGGCGAGATAACTAATAACAGTGTTATGGCGTGTCAAGCGCTATCTCCTGAAAACCGGAAGCCGAGATTCAATGGCCGTCAAAAGAGCTCAAAAAGCCGAGGTTTCCTCGCAGAATTCTGAGGAGGCCAAGGCCAATATTCTGGCAGCGGCATCGGAGCTGTTTCTGGAAGGCGGTGTGAAATCCCTCAGTGTCCGCGCCATTGCCGCCAGAGCCGGAATTTCCACCATCGGTATCTACAGCCACTTCCAGGGCAAGCAGGGCATTCTGGACGCGCTGTACATTGAGGGCTTTGAGCTTGTCACCGAGAGCATGACGGTGGCCGATGGTTCTCTGTCAGCGCGGGACACCATCATGCAAGCGTCCGCCCAGTATCTGGACATGGCAGAAAGTCATACAGCCCACTACCGCCTGATCTTCGGAGAGCGGGATGCGAGCTTTGTGCCGTCGCCTGAGGCGGAGATCGTCGGCGCCACGGCCTTCACCACCATGGCGCGGCATGTGGCGGCCCTGCTGCCGTCCACAGCCTCGCGCAAGCAGAAGCAGGATGCGGCAGTGCAGACCTGGGCGGTGCTGCACGGCTATGTGAGCCTGCGCCAGCATGATGTCTCGCGTCTGGTGGACATGAGCGACTGGAAGGCACAGGCGTTGCGGTCGCTTGGCGTGCTGGTAGATGCCATGCAGCAGACAACGCCGTCATAATTGCCGTCGCACAGGGTGTATCCGTCACACGCGGCTGCTAGAGTCCCCTTCAGGGTCAGGGGGAAAGTATGAGTGCTCACGCAGAAGCCGATGCGGGTCAGGTCACCAATGCGATCGGCGGGCCGGTGGCGTCGCGCCGCGGCCAGTTTTCCTGGGCCATGTTCGACTGGGCCAACCAGCCCTACTACACCCTCATCACCACCTTCATTTTTGCGCCTTACTTCGCCGCGACCTATGTGGGTGACCCGACACAGGGGCAGGTGCTGTGGGGGGAAACACTCGGCTACGCGGGTCTCATCATTGCGCTGATGTCGCCGGTGCTGGGGTCCATCGCGGATCAGACCGGGCGGCGCAAGCCGTGGCTGTTTGTCTGCACACTTGTCTTCTGCGCAGCGGTCGCCTGTCTGTGGTTTGCCCTGCCCGGCGCAGGGGCCATCAACCCGGTGCCGATCATGGTGGCCGCTGCCGCCGCTGCGGTGGCCATGGAATTTGCCGTCGTTTTCAACAACGCCATGCTACCCTCGCTGGTGTCCTCCGCGCGCATGGGGACGCTGTCCGGCGCGGGCTGGGGCATCGGCTATGTGGGCGGTCTGCTGGCGCTCATCCTGATGCTGTTCTTTCTGGCCGCCGACAGGGAAACGGGCCTTACCATGCTCGGCGCGCCGCCGCTGTTCGGCCTCGACCCCGCCCTGTCTGAAGCAGACCGGTTTGCGGGTCCGATGACAGCCCTGTGGTTTGCGCTCTTTGTGATCCCGCTTTTTCTGTTCACGCCGGATGCACCAGCGACAGGCGTGCGCCCGGCAGCGGCAATCTCCAAAGGGCTGAAGCAGCTTGGCCGGACCCTTGGTCACCTCAACCGATACCGCAACATCGCGCTCTATCTCTTATCGCGGATGCTGTATTACGACGGCCTGTCGGCCATCTTCGCGTTCGGCGGCATCTATGCGGCAGGCATCTTCGGCTGGGAGATCATGACGCTGGGTCTCTTCGGCATCATTCTGTCGATCTTTGCCGCCGCCGGTGCGTTTCTTGGTGGGTGGCTGGATGACCGGATCGGCTCCAAGCGCACCATCCAGATTTCCGTCCTGGGGCTGATTGTTGCCACCATCGGGTCAGCGTCCATCGGCACGGATACCATCTTCTTCACCATTCCCGTTGAGCCGCCGCAGGCCGGCGCTGCCCCCTTCTCAAGCATCGGCGAACAGATCTATCTGGTCTTCGGCATTCTGATCGGTATCTCGGGCGGTCCGGCGCAGGCCGCCAGCCGCACATTGCTCGCACGCATGGCGCCACCCAGCATGATGACCGAGTTCTTCGGCCTGTATGCGCTGTCGGGCAAGGCAACGGCCTTTCTTGCGCCGTTCGCCATCGCCTGGGCCACGGCGGCCTATGCCAGCCAGCGGGCAGGCCTTGCTGTCATTGTGGTCTTTCTCGTGGTTGGGTTTATGCTGCTACTCGGCGTAACCGAGCGCCGCGAAGAAGCAATCTCGGACTGACGTTAAAACTACCAAGATGAGTGTCCGGCGTATCCGGGCCATTTGCGCCGGGGAGGGCACACGCTTGTCACAGGACATCACCGAAGTTCCCATGACGCCGTCAACGCCTGCGGGCATTGATGAGCCGGGGCCTGACACGCAATCGGCAGATGGTGGTGTCCCCGCCGACAGACGCGGGCAGATTTCCTGGGCGGTGTTTGAATGGGCCCGCAACCCCTATGTGCTGCTGATCACCATCTACGTGTTCGCCCCGTATTTTTCGAACTTCGTGGTCGGCGACCCGGTGCAGGGGCAGGCCATCTGGGGCTACATCAATGGTTTTGCCGGGGCGGCCATCGCCATCCTTGCACCGTTCCTGGGCGCGATTGCGGATCTCGGTGGTACCCGCAAGCCCTGGATCATTGCGTTCACGCTGATCATGGTGCCCGCCATGATTGCCCTGTGGTTTGCGCTGCCAGGCGACGGCGGCATCGGCATCTGGGGCGTGGCGATCTGCATTGTGACGATCACTATCGCGTACGAATTTTCCGCCGTGTTCCACAACTCGATGCTGCCCTCCATCGCACCGCATTCGCGCATCGGGTTTCTGTCCGGGCTTGGTCTGGCGCTGGGCAATCTCGGCGGCCTGCTGATCCTGATCTTCATGCTGGTATTCTTCACCTTGCCGGGCAATGTGCCGTGGGGCTTTGTTCCGGACACCCCGCTCTTCGGCCTTGATCAGTCGCTGCATCAGGACAGCCGCATTTCCGGCCCGGTCGCGGGTCTGTGGCTTGCGGCCTTCTCGCTGCCCCTGTTCCTGTTCACGCCGGATGCAGCAAAAAACACCATCGGCGCCATGGAGGCCATGCGCAAAGGCGTGACGCGGGTGGTGCAGACCGTCATGCGGCTCAAGCACTACCGCAACGTCGCCACCTATCTGGGCGCGCGGATGCTCTACAATGACGGCAAGACGGCGGTCCTCATTTTCGGCGGCGTTTATGCCGCCGGGGTCTTTGGCTGGGGACCGCTCGACATGCTGGTCTACGGCATCATCCTGTCGGTCTTCGCTGTTCTGGGCGGGCTTATCGGCGGCTGGCTGGATGACACCTTCGGGTCCAAGGTCGCCATCATGACGTCCATCGGCGGCACCACCCTTGGTCTGCTGCTGGCTGTCTCCATCACGCCGAATGAACTGTTCTTCCAGCCTTATGAAGTCACCGGTCCGATCTGGTCGCTGCCGTTCTTCAAGACGCTGCCGGAACTCATGTATCTGTGTGTGGTGATCATCATCGCGATCTTCATCACGGCGGCCTACGCCAATTCCCGCACCATGCTGGCGCGCATTGCCCCGGCGCAGATGATGACCGAATTCTTCGGGCTCTACGCCTTGTCCGGTACGGCAACGGCTTTCGTAGCGCCGATCCTGGTGGGTGTCTCGACAGACATGTTCGACAGTCAGCGGGCCGGCTTCGGATCGATCCTGCTGCTGCTGATTGCGGGCATGGCCGTCATGATCTTTGTCCGCGAAACCCGGTCCGAGCGCGCGCCGGATGATCACGGTTAGGGGAGCCAGGCATGAGTGAAGGCTGGCCGCGCGGCGAAGAAGAAACCGGCATCGGGACGCCGACTCATGGGGAGCCGCGCAATCACACCGCGGGGCAGGTCGGCTGGCTGATGTATGAGTGGGCGAACCAGCCCTACTTTTCCCTCATCACGATCTTTCTGTTCGCCAACTATTTCGCCAACGTCTTCTATCAGGGCGATGCCGCCGACGGGCAGGCCTATTGGGGCTACACCCAGGCAATTGCCGGCATCGCCATTGCGCTGATCTCGCCCATTCTGGGGGCCATGGCGGATGCGGCGGGGCCGCGCAAACCGTTCATCGGGTTCTTTCTGGTTGGCGTGACGGCGGCGTGCGCCGGACTTTGGATCGCGGAGCCCGGCGGGGCGCTGGTGCCGGTCATGGCGATGGTCATCCTCGCGTCCATCTCGGCTGAGTTTGTCATCACCTTCTCCAATGCCATGTTGCCCGGGATCGCGACCGAGCGGCGCATGGCGCTGTTGTCTGGGGTCGGCTTCGGCATCGCGCAGGTGGCCGGCATCTTTGTGCTGGCGCTGGTGCTGTTCGCGTTTCAGTTGCCGGGCAATCTTGAGGCTTCCTTCATTCCGGATGCCCCGCTGCTTGGGCTCGACCGGTCTGCATTCGAAGACGAGCGCATTGTCGGTCCGCTGGCCGGTCTGTGGTTTCTGGTCTTCATGCTGCCGTTGTTCCTGTTGACACCGGACCAGCCAAAGTCCGGTCTGCGGCGGGTGGAAGCGGCGCGGCAGGGGCTCAGGCAGCTGGGCGAAACCTTCCGGCGTCTCCGGCACTTCCGCAATATCGGCATCTATCTGATTGCGCGGATGCTTTACTACGATGGCTGCGCGGCGGTGTTCATGTTCGGCGGCATCATTGCGGGCGCCCTGTTCGGCTGGGGGGCGCTTGAGCTCGCTGTCTTCGGCATCATCGTGACGCTGTTCTCCGGCATTGGCGGGTTTCTTGGTGGCGTCATTGATGCCCGCTTCGGCAGCAAGCGCACCATTGTCGGTGCGCTTGTTCTGGTGATCCTCACCAGCCTGGCGCTGGTGTCGGTGGACCGGGACACCATGTTCTTTTTCGTGGACATCGAGCCGCGCGCCGAGGGCGCCGGGCCGTTCTCAAGCCTGGGCGAGATCATGTTCCTGACCATCGCCTGTCTCTTCGGTGTCGGTGTGGGTCCTGCGCTCGCTTCCAGCCGCACCATGCTGGCGCGTCTTGCGCCGCGCGAAATGATGGCAGAGTTCTTCGGGCTTTATGCACTTGCCGGCAAGGCGACGACGTTCCTTGCCCCACTGACAATCGGCATCGTCACTCAGGCGACGGGCAATCAGCAGCTGGGCCTGTCGATTGTTCTGGTGTTCCTGGTCGCCGGTCTGGCGTTGATGCTCTTTGTGAAAGAAGAGCGCTCCAGCGGCATTCACGCCTAGGGGCTATTCCAGCACGACCGCCGTGCCGCAAGCGGTTGCCATGAGGATGGAGCCCGAGCGGCCGACGGCTTCGTAGTCGATGTCGACACCAACGACGGCGTTGGCGCCTGCTGCCTGAGCGTTGCGCATCATGTCTTCAATGGCGGCTTCGCGGCTCGAGCGGAAGACCTTTTCATAGGCACCGGAACGTCCGCCGAAGAAGTCGCGGATGTTGGCGAAGATATCGCGTACGACATTGGCACCGGTCACGGCCTCGCCCGCGACAAGACCTTTGTATTCGACAATGCGGCGGCCTTCGACGGTGTTGGTGGTCGTCACAAGCATGGTGGTCTCCCGGCTGATTAGTGTCGGAAGTGACGCATACCTGTAAGCACCATGGCAAGGCCTGCTTCGTCAGCGGCGGCAATCACTTCCTCGTCGCGGATCGAGCCGCCGGGCTGAATGACAGCGGTGGCACCTGCTTCAGCGGCACTCAGCAACCCGTCTGCAAAGGGGAAGAAGGCGTCAGAGGCCACAACAGAGCCCTTGGCGAGCGCCTCGGTGAGGCCTGCTTCCTTCGCGGCGTCCTCGGATTTACGGGCCGCAATGCGGCTTGAATCGATCCGGCTCATCTGGCCCGCGCCGATACCCACGGTGGCGTTGTCCTTGGCGTAGATGATGGCGTTGGACTTCACATGCTTGGCAACGCGGAAGGCGAAGAGCAGATCGCTCATTTCCTGCTCGGACGGCGCGCGTCTGGTCACGACCTTGAGATCGGCGGGCATGATGCGGCCTGCATCGCGTGACTGCACCAGCATGCCGCCGGCAACGGTCTTGGCGGTGAAGCCCCTGGCTTCGGGATCCGGCAGGCCACCGGTAATCAGCAGACGGAGGTTCTTCTTCTTGGCAATGATCTCGCGGGCCGCGTCGTCAGCGTCCGGTGCGATGATCACTTCGGTGAAGATGCCGGAGATCTTTTCCGCCGTAGCCCCATCCAATGTGCCGTTAAGGGCAATGATGCCGCCGAAGGCTGAGACCGGGTCACAGCGCAATGCCTTTTCATAAGCTTCCAGCAGCGATCCGCCCAGCGCCACCCCGCAGGGGTTGGCGTGCTTGATGATGGCGACGGCAGGCTGGTCCGCACCAAACTCGGCGACGCATTCAAAGGCCGCATCCGTGTCATTCAGGTTGTTGTAGGACAGTTCCTTGCCCTGCAGCTGGGTGGCGGTGGCAACGCCGGGGCGATTGTCGCCTGTCGTGTAGAAGGCTGCATTCTGGTGCGGGTTCTCGCCGTAGCGCAGGGTCTGCGCCAGGGTGCCGGCAACGGCACGGTAGGTTGGTGCGTCGTCTTCCAGTTCCTCGGCGAACCAGTTCGAGATGGCGGCGTCATAGGCAGCTGTGCGGGCATAGGCCTTGGCCGCGAGGCGCTGGCGCAGCTGGAAACTTGTCTGGTTGTCGTGGGCGTCCATGTCCGCGAGTACGGCGTCATAGTCGCTTGCATCCACCAGCACGGCGACACCGTCATGGTTCTTGGCCGCGGCGCGGATCATCGCCGGGCCGCCGATGTCGATGTTCTCGATCGACGTGTCGTAGTCCGCGCCTTTTGAGATGGTTTCCTCAAACGGGTAGAGGTTCACAGCCAGCAGATCGATGGGCACGATGTTGTGCTTGTTGGCGGCTTCTTCGTGGGTCTCGTTGCCGCGCACATAGAGCAGGCCGCCATGGACGCCGGGGTGCAGGGTCTTGACGCGGCCGTCCATCATTTCCGGAAACTGCGTGATGTCCGAGACATCCGCTACTTCGAGCCCCGCATCACGCAGGGCCCTGGCCGTTCCGCCGGTGGACACCAGCTGTACGCCACGTTCTGCCAGCGCCTTGCCGAAGTCTATGAGCCCGGTCTTGTCGGATACGGACAAAAGGGCGCGGCGGACGGGGCGAAGGGGGGACTGATGTGCGGTCATGGGTGGAGCAGGCCTTTGAAAAGACGGGTGCGATATGAGATGCGGGCGCGATAGCACGTTTGCGCGGCGGCATGAAGCCCGAACGCGGTTGCAAGCCCGTGTCCGCAAGCAAAGTCGCTATGCGTCCTGCGCAGGGTCGTCCGGGGTGTCGGGGGCGCCCGGGTCCGCGATGCCGATGGGCGGCACTGCCGGTTCGGCTTCTTCCTGGGCGAAGGCGTCCGTCTGCTCGGGTTTTTCCGCCTCGCCGGTGCCGAGATTTTTCGTGGTCAGCCGCCGAAAACTCCATTTCACATGGGCTTCATCGCGGAAAACGTGGTGGCTCACCACAATCTGTTGGGATCGCCGGGGCGGGCCGGGCTGGCCCATATAAATGGATTCTTCGAGGTCCATTTCCGCGTTGCCGCTGGCGCGGAACTGCCAGCCATCGCCATTTGGCAGCAATGCCAGAATTGTGGTGCCGTCATGGGCCTTGGACACGCGGACGTCTGGATGCAGGTGAAAGCGGACGGCGAAATCTTCCTCGTGTTCGCTGCCAGTGAACAGGCGCAGCGGGTCCCACCATTTGGCGCCGGGCGGGCGCAGGCGGAACAGCGTGTCCTCGCCGCGGAAATCATCTCCGTCTGCTGACAGATAGACCCGGCGTTCATGCTCAAGGCCAAAACGCTGGATGTACCCGTCATGACGCATTTCCAGCCACACGCCGCGCTCTTCTTCCGTCCGCCGGCTTTCCACCAGCTTTGGCCCGCGTACCAGGCGGGGGCCCAGCAGCCTACGCAGCCAGCGGGCCTGAAGGATGTGGGCGGAGGAGGTATCGTCGAGGGTGACGGTCGAGTGAGCGGCGGTGGCGCGCGCAGCGTCCGACCACTGGTCCGCCTGGGGTGTCTGCGCCCGCATGTGGCTCGGGCCGCAATTGACAACCAGCCGGTGCCGCCCGGCGCTCATCTCAAAACTCAGGCAGCCCGCATGGGCCTGCGTTGCACTGGCGGGTCTGGGCGGTGCGCCTGCATCGACGATCACGAGCGTGCGGCCGGCGGCGGCGCGCTGAAAGCCTGAATGCGGTGCAAAGCCGAAGGGGCGGCCATTGGCGTCATCGCGGGCGAGAACCGCATCAACGGCACCACCGGCACTTTCGCCCGCGCCGTTGAACAGGGCCAGCCGCCCGTCGCCATGGCGGAAGAACCGCAGCATGGGCATGGCGCGGTCTATGGCGCCGAGCATCTTTGACGGCACTTCCACGTCCCGGGCCATCAGCGCGTCGCGCAGGGACACGAGGTCCGTGAGAAGTTCCAGCTGGATCTGCGGGTTGCGGCTGACATGCCCGCCATCCGGCAGCAGCTGCCGGTCGAGCTCGCGGGTCAGCAGGGCAAGGCCTTTGGTGAGCCGGGTGCGGCCTTCCGTGAGGGTCACTCCTGAGAGCGTCAGGCCGATGGCTGCCGTCAGACGGGGCAGCCCGTCGGGCGCGCGGCGGGCGGTGCGCGCCAGATGCCGTGCCTGGTTTGCCATGGAGCGGAGCAGGTCTGAGCGGTAGATCAGCTCTGCATTTTCCAGAAGCATGTTGCCGTGGATCGACCAGGAGATCAGCCGCCTGGCGAGCACATGGGGCCGCCAGCCCACCGGGTGCCAGCGGGCACAGTGCGTGAGCCAGGCGCGGGCATGCATCTGCGCGGCCTGTGTTTTCTCGTCGCCGGGGAGCAGGGCCAGATGTCTGAGCCAGTCAAAGCCGTGCAGCTCTTCCGCAAAGGCAGGCGACTGTAGCGGAAGGGTGAACAGCGTGTCGCCTGTGCAGTCGAGCCTGCCGCCGGCAAGGTCAAAGCGTCCGTTGAGAATGCGTTCGCCGGTCTGGGTCTTTGCGGGGCGCAGTTCCGGCGGGTTGAGGATAATGGCGTCGGGCATCGGCCCGCGCAGGGTCAGGTGATAGGGCTTGGAGGCATAAGCGAGATCGGCAAGCGTGTGGGTGGCAAGCCCCAAAGATCGGGCCGCGAGTTGTCCGGTCAGTTCTGCCGGGCCGCTCATTGTGTCTGTGGTCTCCCTGCTTGCCCCGTTATCCCGTCCCTTGTCGTCGCCGTGTCCGGACTATGCGCCGCGCAGCATCTTGATATTTGCTGCGTACGCGTCCGGGCCACCCTTGAAGGTCGCACTGCCGGCCACGAGTACGTCCGCACCTGCCGCAACTACGCGCGGCGCTGTCTCCGCATTGATGCCGCCGTCCACTTCCAGATGAATGTCGCGGCCTGTCACGTCGATCTTGGCGCGCAGGGCTTCGATCTTGCGCAGCTGGCTTTCGATGAACTTCTGGCCGCCGAACCCCGGATTGACGCTCATGACCAGGATCAGGTCGACGTCATCAATGATCATGTCGACCACATCCGCGGGCGTACCCGGATTGAGTGAGACGCCGGGGCGTTTGCCCAGGGAGCGGATCAGTTGCAGCGTGCGGTGAATATGCGGGCCGGCTTCCGTATGCACCGTAATGATGTCGGCTCCCGCATTGGCAAATTCTTCGATATACGGATCAACCGGCGCGATCATCAGGTGCACGTCAAACACCTTGTCCGAGTGGCCGCGCAGAGCCTTCACCACCATCGGGCCGATGGTGAGGTTGGGCACAAAGTGGCCGTCCATCACATCCACGTGGATGAAGTCGGCGCCGGCTTCGTCGATGGCGCGCACTTCCTCGCCCAGGCGGGCAAAGTCTGCGGAAAGGATGGAGGGGGCGATTCGGATGTTTTGCATGGCTTTGCGTAGCAGAGCCGGGCGGTTCCCGGCAACAAATGAGGCCTTAGCTGTGGTCTGCGGCGCGTTTAAGGCGGGCGGCGAAAAAGCCGTCCATACCGCCGGCATATGCGTCGTTTCCTGACCAGAATGTGGGCAGGGTCCGCATATCGCCCAGGGGCGTCACGGCCTCTTCAAGACCGGGCAGCTCTTCAGACGTGATGGTAGCGCGCTCAAAAGAAGGGTTGGCGGCGAGGAATTTTTCAATCTGCTGCTCACCTTCGATCGGCTGAAGGGAACAGGTGCAGTAGATGAGCGTCCCGCCCGGCGCGGTCAGCTCAGCGGCTTTGGTCAGCAGCTTTTCCTGCTGGGCGACCAGTTTTGCCAGGTCTCCTGTGGACTTGAGATGCGGAATGTCCGGGTGGCGGCGGATTGTGCCGGTGGCGGAGCAGGGGGCATCCACCAGCACATGGGTGAATGTCTTGTCATCGTTGTCGGGCACCCATGTCAGGGCATTGGCGGTGACGACTTTTGCCTTGAGCTTGGTGCGCTTGAGGTTCTGGGTCACGCGGACAAGACGCTTGGCAGAGCGGTCCAGCGCCGTCACCTCAGCACCGGCGGCGGCCAGTTCCAGGGTCTTGCCGCCGGGGGCTGCGCACATGTCCAGCACTTTGGCGCCCGTCACATCTCCAAACAGGCGGGCGGGCAACGCGGCGGCGGCATCCTGCACCCACCACTCGCCCTCCTTGAAGCCCTCCAGCGTATCCACCCGGCCGCCGTCCTTGAGCCGGACACTGCCTGTGGGCAGCACGGTGCTGTTGAGTTTCTCCGCCCACGCTTCCGGGTCCGACTTTACGGACAGATCCAGCGGGGCTTCCAACAGATGGGCTGCGGCAATGGCTGTTGCTGTCTCATTGCCATAGGCCTCACGCCAGCTATCCAGCAGCCAGTCCGGTGTGTTCAGCGCAATGGCGTCCTGGGCATCGCGTAAAGCGGCGCCTTCGCGTGATGCACGGCGCAGCACGGCGTTGAGCAGGCCTGCGAAATGGCGGGCATTCTTGTCCGTCTTTGCCAGCGCCACGCAGGCGCTGACGGTTGCGTGCGGGGCCACGTCGAGAAACAACAGTTCAGCAAGAGCGCCGTGGAGGATCTGCCGCGCAATGCCGGACTTTTCCGGCAGGGGCTTGTCGAGGAAATGCGTCAGGATGTCGGTGATCTGGCCGTGCCGCCGCAGGGCCGTGGCGGCAATGGTCCGGGCAAAGCCACGGTCGCGCGGATCCAGGCGGGCCAGCGTGCCGTTGACGTCCTGTTCGGTCAGCAGTGCCTCATCGAGTGGGCGGCCGTCATTGAGGACCGCCGTCAGCAGGGCTGCGGACGCCCGGCGGGCACCCAGGCCGGGCGTCTTTTTGGCATTGGGCCGCCGGCTTTTGGGGCGGTTCTGGGATCGTGGCGTGTTCATGGCGCGCAGCTATACGCAGCTTGGGCGCGCAAGTAAAAGGCTGTGTGGCCGGGCGGGTGCCTCAGCCCCAGGGTCTGGCGCTCTCACCGGCCCCTGTTTCGCCCGCCATGGCCCGCAATGCCGCCACCCGATTGGCGGTGTTGGGATGGGTCGAAAACAGCGCATCGCTCTTTTGAGTGTGCAGCGGGTTGATGATGAACAGCGACGCGGAGGCCGGGTTGCGCTCGGCGACGTTGTTATCGATCCGCGAGGCGAAGCCTTCGATCTTTTCCAGTGCAGAGGCGAGCCACAACGGCCGCCCGCAGATTTCAGCCCCCATCCTGTCTGCCTCATATTCCCGCGCCCGGCTAATCGCCATCTGCACCAGACCGGCGGCCATTGGTGCCAGGATCATCAGGGCGATGGCGCCGATGATGCCAAGGGGGTTGTTGCGGTTGCCGCCGAAGAAGAGCGCGAAATTGGCCAGCATGGAAATCGCACCGGCGAGCGTGGCGGTGATGGTCATGGTCAGGGTGTCGCGGTTCTTCACATGCGCCAGCTCATGGGCCATGACGCCTGCCACTTCCTGAGGGGTCAGGCGCGACAGCAGGCCGGTGGTGGCGGCGACAGCGGCATTCTCCGGATTGCGGCCGGTGGCGAAGGCATTGGGCTGGTCATTGTCGATGACATAGACCTTGGGCATCGGCAGCTCGGCATTGTCGGCCAGTTGCTTCACCATCTTCACAAGGTCCGGGGCGGTGGTTTCGTCCACCTGGCGCGCGCCATACATGCGCAGCACCATCTTGTCCGAGTTCCAGTAGGCAAAGGCATTCATGCCCAGCGCAATGACAAACGCGATGGCCGCGCCGCCCATGCCGCCGATGAGGTAGCCAATACCCAGAAAGAGTGCGGTCATTACCGCAATCAGTACGCCGGTCCGCAAACTGTTCGCCACGCTTCAACTCCATACGCCAACAGGCCCATCCACTTAATTTGGCCAATACGCCAATTTGGATGGTGCCTCGGGAAGGTCTATATCCTTCCCTGGATTTCCGTTTGCCCCATACACCAAGATATGGCGCGTGGATGTGACCGCTTCAAGACGGGTGACCCTGATGGCCGATGACGACAAAAAAACTGCCGAAACAGCAAAAGAGTTAACGCCTGCCGCCCGTCGGGCGCTTGCGGAAGCAGATGAGCGCCGGGCTGCCGCTGCCAGAGAAGCCAAGGAGCGCCCCGCGGAGATCAACGGGCCCAAGGGCGAAGAACCCACGCGCTTTGGCGACTGGGAGCGCAACGGCATTGCGTCGGACTTCTAGGCGCATCCCTAGGGGGTGGGGAGCATGAAAGCGTGGTGGCGCAAATGGCGCGCGCTCATTCTTGTCTTCGGGGTCGCGCTTGTGTCGGTCTTTGCGTTTCCGCTGCTGCCGGACCGCTATGATCCGTCGACGCCGATTGATCTGACGGTCGCGCCTACTTTCGTGACGCCGATCAAGATGGCGCGCATCAACCGGTCCTTCCCGGCCTGTGTGAACGCGGTACGGGCGGCGGGGCTTGAGGTCGAGGCGCACAGCATTGCCAGCGATGAACAGGGCTGCGGCATGGACCAGGGACTGTTGCTCAAGCAGGGCCGGTATGTCTATGGCGGCGGTGTCACGATGACCTGTCCGATGATGGCAGCCCTCGCCCAGTGGGAAATTCACGTGGTTGGACCGGCTGCCCAGAAACATCTGGGTACGGATGTTTCGCGCGTTGTTCATTACGGCACCTATTCGTGCCGCAACGTCAATGGTGCTCTGGCCGGACCGCGAAGCGCGCATGCGACGGGGCGGGCCCTGGATGTGGCCGGCTTCAAGCTCGCGGATGGGCGTCAGGTGTCCCTGCTCAACGACTGGGACGCAGATGACCGCAAGGCGGCGTTCCTGCACGATGTTCGCGACGGGTCCTGCGGTGTTTTCTCCACTGTCCTGTCACCCGACTACAACGAGAACCACAAGGATCATTTTCACTTCGAGGTCGGCGGCTGGGGTATCTGCCGCTAGCGGTTAGGTGTCCTGAGCGGCAGACCTCCGGCGGGAGAGCGTCAGGGCGAGGCGTGGCGGGAAGTGCCGCAGCACGGACGCTGTAAACCTGTTGGCGCGTCCCGGTACATGCTGCGCCAGGCCTTTCTCGCTCGCCTCATAGGCTTCCGCCACCACATCGGCTGCCTGCATCCACATCCATTTGGGCATCCTGTCCACGGTCTCCTGCACACCGGCGGTGGTATGAAATTCCGAGCGCGTGAAGCCGGGGTTAAGCGCCGTCACATGGACGCCGGTGCCTTCGTGTTCCAGAGACAGGCTTTCGGACATCTTGATGAGGAAGGCCTTTGACGCGCCATAGAGCGTGTGGCCGAGCGTGCCGGGGGCAAGACCTGCAAGAGACGCCACATTGATGATGCGGCCATATTTGCGTTCCGTCATGCCGGGCAGGGCGAGGTGGCAGAGATGGGCATAGGCCGTCACCATGATCTGGATGAAGTCGCGGTGAGCGGCCCAGTCATAGTCGGTGAAGTGATCATTCATGCCGTAGCCCGCATTGTTGATCAGCACATCCACCGTGAGGCCGCGGTCGGTGATCTCCGACCAGATGGCGTCTGGTGCCGCGGGGTCGGCCAGATCAGCGGAAATGGTCTCACACTTTATGCCGTGTGCGGAAGAAAGTTGCGTTGCCAGCTCCGTCAGCCGGTCAGCGCGGCGGGCGGTGAGGGTTAGGTCATAGCCTTTTGCTGCATAGAACTCCGCAAAGCACTTGCCGATGCCAGCAGATGCGCCGGTGATGAGGACGGTTCTGGTGGTCATGAGGTGTGATCCGTTTTGCAGCACTGATTTATGCAATGATCGGCGACATGGAGGGCAGGATGCAAACACTCATTCATCAGCGGGTCAGCGCCGCGCGCGAGGGCAGCAACCCTTATGTGATCTCACGGGTGGCAAGCGGCTGGGCTGTCATGGGGGACGTGCAGTTTCTGGAAGGGTATTCTCTGCTTCTGCCGGACCCGGTGGTTCCGTCTCTCAATGATCTGTCGCATGACGCGCGGGGCAGTTTTCTGCAGGACATGGCTTTGCTGGGCGATGTCATTCTAGAGGCGACGGGCGCTGCGCGTATCAACTACGAGATACTCGGTAACTCGGAGCCGGCGCTGCATGCGCATGTCATTCCTCGATATGACAGCGAGCCGGACAATCTGCGTACCATGCCTGTGTGGTTCTACGACTGGGCTACGGCTCCGGTCTTTTCCGAAGCACACCACGGGGCTGTCCTGGATCGCATCAGGGCGGCACTGCAGACACGGCTATTATGCGGTACTGCGCACCCTGATGGATCTCACGTTCAGGCCGAGTGATGACCCCTCTCCTCCTGCCTGACCAAACCACCCGCACCCCTCCGGCTTGACCGGAGGGCCCACTCGCATTGGGTATTGCTCATGGACGGCATGGCCCCTGCCGTGCCATGGCCGCCAATGCTGCGGTAAACGGCGTGGAGAGTAGACCCTCCGGTCAAGCCGGAGGGATACGGTGATTGTGGATGGGGCGGGCGCGCACCATTCAGTCCGGTGCATGCCGCCAAGTGCGTTTACCCGCTCGCGCCACCCAGATTCTGGCGGTTGTTGATCAGGTCATCGACCACGCTGGGGTCCGCAAGCGTTGACGTGTCACCGAGGTTGGAGAAATCGTCTTCGGCAATCTTGCGCAGGATGCGGCGCATGATTTTACCGGAGCGGGTTTTGGGCAGGCCGGGGGCCCACTGCAACAGGTCGGGCGACGCGATGGGGCCGATTTCCTTGCGGACGTGCTGGACGAGTTCCTTCTTGAGATCGTCGGACGGTTCCTCGCCCTGGTTCAGGGTCACATAGGCGTAGATGCCCTGGCCCTTGATGTCGTGCGGGTAGCCGACAACGGCGCTTTCCGCCACCAGCGGGTGGGAGACAAGGGCGCTTTCCACTTCGGCGGTGCCCATGCGGTGGCCGGAGACGTTGAGCACATCGTCCACGCGACCGGTGATCCAGTAGTAGCCGTCTTCGTCGCGGCGGCAGCCGTCGCCGGAGAAGTACTTGCCCTTGAACTGGCTGAAATAGGTCTCGAAGAAGCGCTTGTGGTCCCCATAGACCGTGCGCATCTGGCCGGGCCACGAGTCCGCAATGCACAGATTGCCGGATGTCGCGCCCTTCAGCGGGTGGCCGTCACTGTCCACCAGCACCGGTTCCACCCCGAAGAAGGGGCGAGTGGCGGAGCCGGGCTTGAGGTCCGTCGCGCCGGGCAGCGGGGTGATGAGGATGCCGCCGGTCTCCGTCTGCCACCAGGTGTCGACGATGGGGCAGCGTTCGTCGCCCACCACCTTGTGATACCAGTTCCAGGCTTCCGGGTTGATGGGTTCGCCGACTGAGCCGAGCAGGCGCAGGCTCTTGCGCGATGCCTTCTTGACCGGCTCATCGCCTTCGCGCATCAGCGCGCGGATGGCGGTGGGGGCTGTGTAGAAGATGTTGACGTTGTGCTTGTCGCAGACGTCCCAGCAGCGCGATGAATCCGGATAGGTCGGCACGCCCTCAAACATCAGGGTCGTCGCGCCGTTGGCCAATGGTCCGTACACGATGTAGCTGTGGCCGGTGACCCAGCCCACATCCGCCGTGCACCAGTAGATGTCGCCGGGCTTGTAGTCGAAGACATATTGGTGGGTCATCGACGCATAGACGAGATAGCCGCCGGTGGTGTGCAGCACGCCCTTGGGTTTGCCGGTCGAGCCGGACGTATAAAGGATGAACAGCGGGTCTTCCGCGCCCATTTCCTCGCAGGGGCATTCGTGGCTCACGCCGCCTGCGACCTCGTGATACCAGACGTCGCGGCCTTCCTTCATGGTGACCGGTGCGCCCGTGTGCTCGATGACGATGACGCTTTCAACGTCCGGGCAGGAGTCCAGCGCGTCGTCTGTGTTTTCCTTGAGCGGTACGGGCCGTCCGCCGCGCACGCCGGCGTCCGCAGTGATGACGAACTTGCTGTCACAATCGAGAATGCGGCCTGCCAGGGCGTCCGGTGAGAAGCCGCCGAAAACGACCGAATGAACCGCGCCGATGCGCGCGCAGGCCAGCATGGCGTAGGTCGCTTCGGGGATCATCGGCATGTAGATGGTGACCCGGTCGCCCTTCCTGACGCCCTGATCCTTCAGGACGTTGGCGAAGCGCTGCACGTGGTGATGCAGGTCCCTGTAGGTGATCTTCTGGTCGACGGTGGGTTCATCACCCTCCCAGATGATTGCCACCTGGTCGCCCTTGTCCGCCACATGCCGGTCGACGCAGTTGTAGCAGACATTGAGGGTGCCATCTTCGTACCACTTGATGGAGAGGTCGCGCTCATGGAACGAGACGTCCTTCACCTTGGTGTAGGGTTTGATCCAGTCCACCCGCTTGCCGTGCTCGCCCCAGAAGGCTTCTGGATCCTTGATGGACTGCGCGTACATCTCCTTGTACTTCGCATCATCCACATAGGCGGATGTGGCCCAGTCGGCGGGGACTTTGATGATTTCTTCGGACATGGTGGCTCCCTGAACGCAATTGTGGTCCGGGAGGTGAGGACGCATGCAGCACCCTAACTCTCAGTCAGAAGACCCTCCCAGCCCATGACATTTTCTTGGGCGCATTATGGGGATGGGTTGCGGTGCGGGGCAAGCGCCTGAGGCATTGAGGTGGGTCAAAAACACCAGTGTTTTTGACATCCTCACGGCCATGAAAACTCAACACCGACTACGTAGGCGTTGAATGTGATCATTCCCAGGATCATGAGAATGATTTTGACCGGCTCCAAACAAAGAGCCCACCACCTAGACCGTTCGAAATTCGTAAGCAGTTTTGCCGACCAATAACTCGCGAGCATTCCAACAAATGGTAGTGTAAACAGAAAGTACTGGATGTTGAACTGAGGTAAGTAATTGAATCCCAATTGCTGACCCATGTGGTCATACAAAGACCAAAGATACCAAGCTAGCCATGCCCCCATGAGAAGCAGCATTCGGTAGCCAAAACCGCTGTAAGTAATCGGGTTGGTGAGAGCAGAAATCCCGATCGCCCCGGCGCCGAGAAGCGCAGAGAAAACCGGTATCAGAAAAATAACGATCTCTGTTCCCACAGCCGTCACGCACCTTCGGCAACGTTTCTAATCTCATCCTCGCTCAACCCCGCTTCCTGCAGCACAGCCTCCGTGTCCACGCCCAGCGCGGGCGGGTGGTGTCGGTGCGTCGCAGGTGTCTTCTCAAAATTCACGGGCTGTTTCATTGCCACGTAGGTGCCCTCGGTCGGGTGCTGGTGATGTTCGAAAAAGCCTATGGATTGCAGATGCGGGTCGCTGGTGACGTCGTCGAGGCGGTTAACGCGCATCGCCGGAATATTCTTCTGCTTCAGGAGGTCGATCCATTCCTCGCTGGTGCGGGTCTGGGCGACTTCTTCCACCAGGGCGTAGAGCGCCAGTACGTTCTGGGTGCGGTTCTGGTAGGTGTTGAAGCGCTCGTCTTCCTGTAACAGGCCCTTGCGGCCGCCCAGCTCGAAGAAGTCATCCCATTGACGATCCGAATACGGAACAATGGAGAGGTAGCCGTCCTTGGTCTTGAAGGGGCGTCGGTTCGGGTTCAGCACGCGGGAATAACCATAGCCGCCGACCGGGGGCTCGAAGCAGTGGCCGTAGAGGTTTTCGCTCATGGTGAAACTTGTAAAACATTCGAGCATGGGGACTTCGACGAACTGGCCTTCGCCGGTACGCTGCTTGTGATAGAGCGCGGCGAGCGTCGCATAGACCATGTGCAGGCCGGTCGTCTTGTCGGCCACGAGGCTTGGCAGATAGGCGGGGCGCTCGAACTGTTCGCCTTCAAGGCCGGCTCGCTTGTTGACCCGCGGCAGCAGGTCGGTGCCGCCTGAGGCCGCCTGGATCAGGTCATCGTACGCCTGCAATCCACCATAGGCACCGTCCTTGCCGAAGCCCGCGGCGTGCACATAGACGATCTCCGGGTTGATCTTCTTCACGCCCTCATAGTCGATGCCCAGCCGCTCCATGCCCGCATAGCGGATGTTGGAGGCAAAGACGTCGGCATCCTTGATGAGGGTTCTAAGTGCCTCGCGGGCTTCTTCCTTCTTGAGATCGAGCATGACCGAGCGCTTGTTGCGGTTGTAGGTCATGAACAGCGGCCCCATGCCTGGGCCGACCGGTGACTTGCCGCCCCAGCGCAGGATGTCGCCGCCGGGGGAGCCTTCGGCTGTCGGTGCTTCGATCTTGATCACTTCCGCGCCCAGGTCGCCGAGGATCTGCATGGCGTAGGCCCCGAGCACCACGGAGGTGCAGTCAACGATCTTCACGCCCGCGAGGGGGCCTGTGTTCTTTACTTCAGTCATGGCGCTGGTGTCCGTATCAGGAGGGATCGCTAGAGATTTCCCGGCCAGCTATAGCGCGCATCCGGGCATTTTTCTTCATTTGATTGGCCGTCGGTGAGTTCGACGCAGCGGAAGCCTCGGGATTCATACAGGCGGTGGGCGGGCGTGTTGCTCTGAAACACCCAAAGCTCGAGGCCGCCGGGGCGTTCGCGCATGGCGTGGTTCAGAAGGGTGAGCCCGATGCCTTTGCGGTGGTGGGCCGGGTCCACATAGAGCTGCTCCAGCCAGGTATCAGTGTAGGCAGCGACACCGCAGATGACGTCACCGCTCTCAGCCACGACGACGGTGCAGTCGGGCAGCATCCGATTGGTGATGAACCAGAGGTCTTCTTCCGCCGTGTGGATCACCGGCACGCCGGGCATGGCGGCGCGGGCAGGCGTATAGATGCGGGCAATCGCCGCTGCATCATCCTGTGTTGCCGGTCGGATGGTGACGTCAGTCATGGGACGCGATTTGCCGCGAAGGGGCGTGATGGGTCAAGCTGATAGGGATGACCGACAGACAAGACATCGACATCGTGGACCCTGATGCGGACCAGCTGGCAGAAGCTCATGCTTTGATACGTCAGCAGTGGGGCGACAGTGTTGTGTCGCTCGGGCGCGAGGTTGATCCATTTGCCCTGCCGGCGCGGGTGGCGATGGCGGGGGATGACTTCGCCGGTGTGGCTGCCTATCTGATTGAGGATGATGAACTTGAGGTTGTGGCGCTTGCGGCTGCCGGCACAGTGCGCGGCGCCGGGCGGGCCCTGATGACGGACATGTTCGAGGTGGCGCGGCGCGCAGGCGTGCGGCGTGTGCGTCTGATAACCACCAATGACAATGTGGGGGCCATCGGCTTCTACCAGGTCATCGGCATGACGATCGCGCGGGTGGGGATCAACGCCATTGAAGAAGCGCGCAAGATCAAGCCGGAAATCCCGCTGACCGGTGAGAAGGGCATTCCCATCCGCGACGAAATCGAATTCGAATATCTCATAAAGGGCTAGGCCACATGTTGCTGCACCACTCCACCTGGCAGGAAGTCGATGACTACCTGACCCGGTCCAAAGCGATTGTCATTCCCATCGGCTCAACCGAGCAGCATGGGCCGACAGGCCTGATCGGCACGGATGCGCTGTGTCCGGAGATCATTTCCCATGAGGCACAGAAGGACGCCGACATCCTCGTCGGCCCCACCTTCAATGTCGGCTGCGCGCAGCATCATCTGGGCTTTGCCGGGTCGATGACGCTGCGGCCTTCGACGATGATTGCGGCCATACATGACTGGGTGTCGTCACTTGCGGTCCACGGGTTTGAGCGGGTGCTGTTCTTCAACGGTCATGGCGGCAACATCGCCACCATCAATGCAGCGTTCTCTGAAATCTATGCGGACCGCTCGCTTGCTGGCGAAGCCTCCAACCGGGGGCCGGTCAAGTGCAAGCTCGACAACTGGTGGGACTACAAGCCGGTCATGGACATGTGCATGAAGACCTATGGCAAGTCCCACGGCAGCCATGCCACGCCGTCCGAAGTGGCGGTGACGCAATGGGCCTATCCGGACTCGATCAAGACGGCGGAGGTCAGCCCCAAGATCGCGCCCAATGGCCGGTTCACCGATGCAGAAGACTATCGGAACAGGTTTCCCGATGGGCGCATGGGGTCAGACCCGACGCTTGCCAACCCTGAAGATGGCGGCAAGCTGGTGGCGTTGTCCGTTACCGGGCTGAAGAGCAGTTTTGAAACTTTCGCCGCCAGCTAGTCCTATCAGGCTACGACCATGATCGAGCTCACGTTCACCAAACCATTCAGAAAGATAGACACAGAAATCTTCGGCGACCTTAAGGAGGTCGACGTTCTCGATGTCTGTTACCACCTTTTCCTCGGAACGGTCACGTTTCGGCTAGACGGTTTGGACCTTAGTCCTGATTGGGGTGTTTTGCCCGTTGTCGACTTTGCAAGTGCGATGCTCCGAGTGGTTGAAGTTCTGCGCACCGGCAGGTCGGAGCAATTCGAGTATACCCACAGTGATGATTTGATCTTCTTTCATACGGCAGGGGATGGCATGGTGACCATCAGCTCCAACTATCGTCCTGGGCGATGCATTGTCGGCATTACCGAATTCTCTGATGCGGTCGATCGCATGTCGTTCGAGTTGCTTACGTTCCTCAGAGAAGAGCACGCTGACATCTTCGGGAATACAGAGTTCCTAGATTGGTACCCCGGTGTTAGGGATTTTAACCGTCTGAACTAGCAGTCCTTACATCGCCACAACAAACACCAGCGAATGCCTTTGCCTTGGCGTCCATGTCCGGCAGTTTTCCGTCTTCATTCTGAATGGCGAGACGATGGGTGATCGGTTTGCCTAGCATCTCCGCCATCATGTCAAAGGCCTTGTCCGGCTCCGACTGGCCGCCATAGGTGATGAAGCCCGCGATCCGGTCGGGCATGTCGGGTTTGGCATCGAGCAACGCGCGCATGGGTAGACAGGGGTAGCTCGTCCAGATGGGCGTGCCCAGAACCACCAGATCATAATCGGCAGGATTGTGCTGCAGCGGGCCGATGCGGGGCAGGTTGCCTTTCACGCTGTTGTATCCCGCCCGCAGATAGCGCCACCAGCCAAACAGGCCGAGGCGGTAGCGCCGGCATCTGATCATTTCAATATCCGCGTCCAGCAACTGCGCCAGCCGTTGGGCAAGGCGGCGGGTCCTGCCCGTGCGGGTGAAATAGATGATAAGCGTTTTGCCATTTGTCATGGTGCGGACAATGCCCCGCTCAGGGCAAGACCGCGTTGATCCCGGTCAAGCCGGATGGCTGCTACTGCCACCCGCCGAGGATGGCGCCCATGAAGGCGAAGGCGGTGGCGGCGTGCAGGCCGTCGATGATCACCAGGTTGCGGCTGGTGCCCTGAAAGGCCGCGTTGAGTGCCTTGTTGGCCGTGACGAGCCCGATGCCGATGACAAAGCCGAGAATGCCGCCGCTCAGCCATGAGGTGATGCCGGTCTGGGCGATGACGATGGCGAGCGTGATAGCCATCACCACCTGCAGCACGCCAGCGAGAATGTAGGTCGAGGCTTCCTGGGTGATGTCATCGTCCGTGAGGCCGGCAGCGGCCATCCACGGCTTGGCGAAGACGCCGTACCAGACAGCACCTGTGGCAAAGCCCGCGACGGACGCGGCCAGCACCGCCAGCCAGTTCAGATTGACAATGATATCCATGACAAATGTCCCCTAACCCTGTTCCATGCCTTATTGGCTGATGATGATCATACCATTTTTGACCACAACAGGAATGGGGATTAATGCCTTGCCGGTGCAGGGGCCGGAGGTGCACAGGCCGTCATTGATGTTGAAGAGCGCGCCATGGGTGGAGCAGACGATTTCATCTTCTGCGAGGGTCAGGAACTTGTCCGGCCAGGTTTCCAGCGGTGTGAAGGCATGGGGGCATTCATTGACATAGGCGAAGACGTCCGTGCCCTGACGCACGACAAACATGTCGAACCGGTCCTTGCCTTCGCCGAACAGAAAGCCCCGGGCGCCGGGTTCGCGGATTTCCGTGAGGGGGCACAATGTGGTTCCGTGCGACGGCGCCCCGGGCCGGGCTTGCCAGTCCTGGGTGGTCATGATGCGGGATACCAGTCAGGCGTCATCGCCCGCCACTTCGCCTCAAGAGCGTCATCGCTTTCGGGCTGGTGCGGGTAGGACAGTTCATCGTCGCGGATCGTGATGTGTGCCTGTTTTGACGATGCCCAGATGTGCCCGGCGGGAACCAGCCATCTGGCATTGTCCAGCGTGCCGGCCTTGACGTTGAGCTTGTCGCCATAGCCCGGGCGCTGGTGGGTCAGGCGCGTGCCGCATGTCTCACAGAAGGTGCAGATCTGATGGCCACCTTTTGCGATCGGCCGCAGAAAGACTTTTGTCGGGCCGTCGATGGTGAAGTCAGCAAGGTTTACACGCAGGCTTTCGCCAAAAGCGCTGGACGTCTGCTTCTGGCACTCGGTGCAATGGCACAGATAGAAAACCACTGGCGGCCCGGAAACCGTATAGCGCACTGCGCCGCACTGGCAGCCGCCGGTAAGCGGCAAGGAGGGTGGTGTGAGCGTTATCATGGCATTTCAGCTTTGGTCGGCAATGCGGGCGGCGGCGACCGCGTGGGTGTTTTCGAAAAACTGGCCACCAACAATCTTCCCATTCTCCATATCGAACCGGCCGACCCAGTCGCTGTCCGCGATCTTGCCTGTCTCCTTGTGTTGAAACCTGAAATGACCTTCGACGATGACGCGGTCTCCACCATCCGTAAAATGGGCCGGCGTAAACTCGATCACGTCAAATTCGCCGAAGAGCATGCCGGTCAGTTCAACATAGCCTTCCTTGCCACGCATTTCGCGCCCCGCCCATGGAATTGCCGAGGACAGCTGTGGGTTATCTGCGCTGCCGACAATCCAAACGAACCTGTCAGGGTCGGCATATGACCCGAAGGCGGTGTCAAAGTCACCGGCGTATTGCAGCTCAAAAAACTTGGCGACGACATCGCTATTGGACATGGGCATGGCTACTGCCTTGGTCTGGATTTAGGGTGATGTAGATCACAATGAGTGTACCCGGGGCGCACCCGAAACGCGATGAAAGATGGAATTGATGGCCTCGCTTGTGCCTGAACTTACCGTTAGCGACTATGCTGCCAGCCTTGCGTTCTATCGGGACGTGCTGGGCTTTGAGGTGAGTTATGAGCGCCCGGACGAAGGCTTCGGTTTCCTTGTCCTTGGCGACGCGCAGCTGATGCTGGATCAGGCCGACAGGGGGCGGACGTTCGCAGTCGGTGACGCACCGCTTGAGAAGCCTTTCGGGCGGGGCATCAATCTGCAGATCCGGGTGGCAGCGGTTTCGCCCATCCTGGCGCGGCTGGCGGATGCCGGTGTGGCGCCTTACCTGCCTTTGGAAGACAGATGGTACCGGGCCGATGATGTCGAACGCGGCAACCGGCAGTTTGTCGTGGCCGATCCGGACGGATACCTGCTGCGGTTCTTTGAAGATCTGGGGACGCGGCGCGCTACTTAGGTGCCTTCTTGAGGCCGCCCATGGCGCAGACCTTTTTCCATTCAGCGACGGTCACCGGCTGAACGGAAAGACGCGAGTTTTTCACCAGCACCATCTCTTCCAGCGCCGGTTCTGCCTTGATGTCCGCCAGGGTCACGAAAGTGGGCATGGGCTCGACGGCCTTGAGCTGCACCATGCCGAACTTGCCCTTGGCGTCTGTCGGGTCCATCACGTGTTCGCCGATGACTTCCACAATGCCGACAACCTGCTTTTCGTTTACCGAGTGATAGAAGAAGCCCTTGTCGCCGATCTTCATGTCTTTCATGAAGTTGTTGGCCATGTAGTTGCGCACGCCGTCCCACTCGGTGCCCTTAGCGCCGCATTTGACCTGGTCGTCCCAGGACCATGTTCCGGGTTCGGATTTAAAGAGCCAGTAGGCCATCAGATTTTCTCCGGTGCTCTGACAAGCCACCCTCGTGACTTGATCTCATGAAATTTCAGGTGCGTGCGGGCTGGTACCTAGTTACCCAGCAGCCATTTCCAGGCGCGGATGTCGACGCGGGCAAACAGCCCTGCTGTCTGGTAGGGGTCGTCCGCCTGCAGGTGTTCTGCTTCCGCACGGTCGGCAACGTCGATCACCAGAAATGACCCTTCCATGTGTTCACCGGCGTCATCGGTGAAGGGGCCGCCGAGCTTCACCTTGCCGGTTTCACCCCAATAGGCGAGGTGGGCGTCGCGGTTGGCGAGGCGCAGATCTTCACTGTCGGGTTTGTCAATGCAGGTGAGCGCATAAAGCATGGGGCGTGTCCTTTTATGGCGGGGTCGGGCGGCAAGATGCGGGACCGGCGGGCTTGATGCAAGGTGGACTGTTGCCGCGCAAGTGGCGCGCGCATGACGGCCATGCCGTCACGCTGGCGTGCTGCGCGCTGGACAAAATGTAGCGGTCGCTACATAATCATCTCGTCTGAAAACGGGAGGGCGTCCATGTCGCATGAGTTTCACAAGTTCTGGCTTAAGATTTCGGCCTTTGTCATTGCGTCCTTCGGACCGGTCGCGTTTCTCGCGACCATGCCCGAGTACTCAGAGTTTGCCCGTCTGTCGCTCGACGTGCTGGTCTGGCCGGTGGACGGCCAGCAGGTTTATGAAGGGCCGACAATGCACTTTGTGTCGGCTCTGCTCGGCGGGTTTCTGTTCGGCTGGGGCGTTATGATCTGGTGCCTGTCGGTATGGGTCTATGACGCAGCGCCCGAAGGTGTGCGCAGGTCGCTTCTCACCGGGGCGCTGGCCTGGTTCTTTCTGGACAGTGCGGGCTCCATAGCGTCCGGGGCCTGGCCGAATGCCTTATGGAACATCCTTGTGCTGCTGATGATTGTCGGGCCCATGTGGCGTCCCGCCAGAGCCTGAGCCGGAGCTGACCCCGGCATCTAGCTTTCGCGTTTGAACGGGCGCGACAGGAGAGCCACGATGGCGTCGTCGACGCTGGTGGTGCCGGTGACGACCGCGGCCACGGCTTCGCAGATCGGCATTTCGACGCCGCGCCGTTGTGCCAGTTCGACGACCGCGGGAGCTGTCGCAACCCCTTCGGCGACGGTGACGCGCTCGCTCATGATATCGGCAAGGGACCGGCCTTCGCCCAGGGCAGCGCCCAGTGACATGTTGCGGCTCTGGAGGGAGCCGCAGGTGAGGATCAGATCGCCAAGACCGGAAAGCCCGCCCAGGGTTTCAGCGCGGGCCCCCAGTGCCACGCCGAGGCGGGTAAGCTCGGCAAAGCCGCGCGCCGTCAGAGCGGCGGCAGCGGAGGCGCCGAGCTTCTTGCCTTCAACAATGCCGCAGGCGATGGCGAGCACGTTCTTGACCGAGCCGCCGATCTCCGCGCCGACAAGGTCGTTCACCAGGTAGGGGCGGAAGGTCAGGATGCCAAGCGCATCAATGAGCGCCTGTCCGACGTCATCATCTTCACAGGCAAGTGTCACTGCGGTGGGCAGGCCGCTTGCGACATCCGCAGCGAAAGATGGACCAGACAGGACGGCGGGGATCGCGTGCGGGATCGTTTCCTCCACCACCTGCGTCATCAGCTTGCCGGTCGATTGCTCGATGCCCTTTGCGCAAATGGCGACCGGCGTTCCGGCGGACACGTGCTCCGCAAGGGACGATGTGACGGTGCGCATGGACTGTGCCGGGCAGACCAGCAGGATGGCGTCCATGGCAGCGACAACGGACTGGTCGGACGTGGCGCGGATCTCCGGTGCCAGCGTGATGCCGGGCAGATAGATGTTGTTTTCATGCGTGGAGTTGATGGCGTCCGCCACCTCAGTCTCATAGGCCCACAAGGTCACACTCCGGCCTGCGCGCGCGGCGATGGACGCCAGCGCCGTGCCCCAGGCGCCGGCGCCGACGACGCCGATTGTGTGGATAGGCTGGATGGTGGTGGCGGTGCTTGTCGGTGCGGTGCCGCTCATGTGATGTGCATCGCTTCTTTTGACTGAATGGTTCGTTGATTATTCATTCTGGCACCTTACACTCGCAGGCCATGACAGAAAAAGACGACATCAGGGAACGGATATTGGAGGCAGCGCGGGAGCGGTTTCTCCATTACGGGTATGGCAAAACCACCATGGCCGAGATCGCGCGGGACTGTGACATGTCTCCGGGCAATCTCTACCGCTTTTTTCAGGGCAAGCTTGATCTTGCTGAAGAAATTGCGCGCCGGGCCACCGTTGAGACCATGGAGGAGCTTGCCAAGGCCATTCGAGCACCGGGCAAGAACGCGACGCAGGCGATGCGGGACTATCTGTTCGGCAAGCTGCGTATGACCTACACGAACCTGGAAAAAGATCCCAAGATCATCGAACTGGCTCATACGGTCTCGGCTGAGCGGCCGGAGTTCTCCACCGCCATGCTGGAGCGGGAACGGGCGATCATGATGGAGATCATCGCCAATGGCCGTGAGCTGGGTGAGTTCGCCACCAATGATGTGAATTTCACCGCAGAGATGATTCAGTCGGCCACCATGAAGTTCAGCTACCCGCAGCTTTGGTCGCGCCTCACTCTGGAGAACCTGGAGCGGGAACTCTCTGGTGTGTTCGATCTGGTTCTGGGCGGCCTGTGCCCTGACCGCACCCTCTTTGTGGGTGGCGAACGGCCTGCGGCAGAGGACTCAGAGAAAAAGACGGCCTAAGCCGCGCGGGACCGGGTGCTGCCTGGTGGATGGGCACCTGGCAGACAGGTCGAAAAACCGGCACTTTTTGCAAACCAGCCATGTTGGTCCGCCGTGGTCCGATCGCGAACCGGCATGGGAAACGCTAAAACGCCTTTTACTTCAGTGTCTTATGCGGCTCGTCAGCCTTGTTCTAAACAATGAACAATTTGCAAAACGTTCATTGTTTTCCGTTTAGGGTGCGCCTATATCGAGTGAGCCGGACGGGGTTCGGCGGTGCTCGCATCCTTGGCCATAGGGGCTTTGGGGGCACCAGCTAGGGAAAAGAGGGCATGTCATGCGGTACGCATCATTCAGGCTTGCAAGTCCAATCAGCCGTCACCTGCCAACCGTGGCAGTTGCTGTTTACGCGGTTGCATTTCTCGCTGAGGTGATGACCCGCGGCGTAATTGTCTGACGCCTCCCGTCAGCCGATTTTCACCCGGACACCCGATTTTCCTGTTCGCTGAAACATGTGTGATGGAGACGACCAATGAGCACAACTTTCAAGCACGACAACCAGCTTCCTGAGCTTCTTCCGACGCCGCTGGGCACCAAGATCGCCCTCGTGGTCGGCTCGGTGGTGATGGCAGCCTATGTGGTGGCGCTTGTCGCAGAGGCGGCAAACCTCATCTAAGCAGAATTCGGGTCAAGGCCGGGGCGTGCTCACGTCCTCCTCGCATGAGTAGCGTTTCGGCCTTCCCGCACCCTTCTTCCTCCCTTGGCCTATTGCTCACATCCCCGGGCACACCATTCCTGGTATAGGCGAAGGGTTTCCAACTGGGGCCGCACTTTATGTGCGGCCCCATTTTTTTGGTCAGGCGGTGAGGTCGGCCAGCGGCCAGCGGGGTTTCGGGCCTGTGTCCAGACTGTCCGTTGACCCGATGGCCAGGCGCTCTATTCCCGCCCAGGCAATCATGGCGGCATTGTCCGTGCACAGGGGCAGCGGCGGTGCGGTGAGCACAAAGCCTTCACGGGTTGCCAGCTCTTCAAGCCGGGCTCTCAGTGTCTTGTTGGAGGCGACACCGCCGGCCACAACAAAGGGGATGGGGGCATCCGCCTTAGATGCGTCACGCATGGTGCGCATGGCGTTGCGGGTCCGGTCTTCAATGGCGTCGGCCACAGCGGCCTGAAATGAGGCGGCCGCATCCGCCAGATCGGTCTCTGTCAACGGGACAAGTTTCGTCACGGTCTGGCGCAAAGCGGTTTTTAGGCCGGCAAAGGAAAAGTCCGCACCCGGACGGCCTTTCATGGGCCGGGGCAGGTCAAAGCGTTTGGGGTCGCCCTTGAGGGCCCATTTTTCCACATGCGGGCCGCCTGGATAGCCCAGTCCCATCAGCTTCGCCGTTTTGTCGAACGCCTCACCCACAGCATCATCCAGTGTGGTGCCCAGCAGGGTGTAGTCGCCGACGCCGCGGGCCTCGAGCAGCTGGCTGTGACCGCCTGAGACGAGAAGCACCAGATAGGGAAACGGTGTGGCGTCCACCAGCCGCGCGGTCAGCGCATGGGCTTCAAGGTGGTTCACCGCCACAAAGGGTTTGTTGGCGGCGAAGGCCAGGGACTTGCCGGTGACGAGCCCCACCATCAGCCCGCCGACAAGGCCGGGGCCGGAGGTGGCGGCAATCGCGTCCACATCCGCAAGTGTCACGTCTGCTTCGCGCAACGCGGAAGCGACAAGCGAATCCAGATGATCAATATGGGCCCGGGCGGCGATCTCAGGCACGACGCCGCCATAGGGCGCGTGTTCGTCAAACTGGGAGAGCACCAGATTGGATCGGATGGTGCCCGGTTCGCCCGGCGCGCCCGTCACCACGGCGGCGGCGGTTTCGTCGCAGCTGGTTTCAATGCCCAGGACGGTAAGCTGGCGGGACGTGTCCATTTGGTCGGTATCTGCTTTGCGGTCGGGGCCGATGTGCTATCCATCGCCCCTGGTTTGACATGTGATGTGCCCGGAAAGGGCGCATAAAACACATAAGTTCTTGTTTCGTCGAGGTTTCATGCCTGCTTCCTTTACCCCCGCCTCGCCCCTGCGCCTTGGCACGCGCGGCAGTCCGCTGGCGCTGGTGCAGGCCAATGAGGTGGCGCGGCGGCTGCGGGACGCCCATGGGCTGGAAGAGGCCGCGGTGGAAATCGTGCCCATCACCACCAGTGGAGACCGGGAGCAGGTCCGGCCGCTGGCTGAGATCGGTGGCAAGGGATTGTTCGCTGTCGAGCTTGAAACAGCACTGCATGAAGGCGAGATCGATCTGGCGGTGCACTCCATGAAGGACGTGGAAACCGTTCTGCATGAGGCCTTCGAGATTGCGACCATGCTGCCGCGTGAGGATACGCGCGATGCATGGCTGAGCCCGGTTGCGGCTCATCCCCGCGACCTGCCGCACGGTGCGGTGGTCGGCACCGCGTCGCTGCGCCGGGGCGCGCAGATCAAGGCCATGCGCCCGGACGTGAAGATCGTCAATTTCCGCGGCAATGTGCAGACGCGCATCGACAAGCTGGCGGCGGGCGAAGTGCAGGGGACATTGCTGGCGCTGGCCGGGCTCAAGCGGCTTGGCCTAGAAGACAAGGCGACCTGCCTGCTGGATACGCCTGAAATGATTGCGGCGGTGGGGCAGGGTGCGATCGGCATCGAAATCCGTAAGGATGCAGACCAGGTCCGCGCGGCCATCGCTGCCCTTGATGATGCAGACACCAGCCTGTGCGTGCGCTGTGAGCGCGCCATGCTGGCGGAGCTGGACGGCACCTGCCGGACGCCCATCGGCGGCCATGCGGTGCTTGTCGGCGGCAATACCGTCAAGCTCACCGCAGTGCTGCTGGCCGAAGACGGGTCGCAGGCTTTCCGGTTTGAGGATGAGGCGCCTGTTGCGGACGCGCTGGCGCTTGGCACCCGGGCGGGCCGTACGCTCAAGCAGGAGGCGGGCGAGGACTTCGTCGCCAATATGGGCTGACGGCTCATGCATCTTCTTGTCACGCGGCCCGAGCCCGACGCGTCTGTTCTTGCAGATGCCCTCAGGGCGTCCGGTCATCAGGTCACCCTCGCTCCCTTGATGGAGATCGTGACGCGGGACTTTTCCGTTGATCCGGCGGGTGTCCAGGGCGTGCTGTTCACCAGCGCCAACGGGGTGCGCGCCTATGCGGAGCGGATCGGAACGCCGCCGGCCGGTCTTGCCGCCCATACTGTCGGTCCCGCCTGTGCCGAGGCGGCGCGGCAGGCAGGCTGGCGCAAGGTGTCCGTCGCGGGCGGTGATGTTCATGCCCTGACGGCGCTTGTGGCCGCAGAGGTGGATCCGACAGCCGGCCGGCTGGTTCATGTGTCCGGCAAGGCTGCTGCCGGTGATCTTGCCGGTGGGCTCGCGGCGCAGGGGTTCGATGTCCAGCGCATCATCGGCTACGAGGCAAGGACGCCGGACATATTGCCGGGCGAGGTCGTTCGGGTGCTCGAAGCGGGTGTGCTTGACGGGGTGCTTTTGTTCTCGCCGCGCAGTGCGGCGATCTATGCAGATCTGGCCAAAAAGGCCGGTCTGGCGGTGAATGCGGGGGCTGTTACGGCCTATTGCCTGTCGCCCGCGGTGGCTGAGGCGCTCAAAGCGCAGATTCCTGCGCCCTGTGTGGTTGCAACGGCACCGGAAACACCGCATCTCCTTGCCTTGTTGTCTCCTTAACTGACCTCTACTCTCTCGGCTTCCGTTTCGGCCCTCCGGACACGCCCGGATCAGGCCCCCTGACAAGAGTGCGTTTCGACCCCCATGACCAATACCGATACCTCCGGCGACCCCAAATCCGATGCCAAGGCAGATGCTGCGGCTGACGGCACTGAGAAGCGCAAGGCGCGGGTGATCGACGGGACAGCTGAAGACGTAACTGATGCACCATCCGGCGGATCAAACGGTGGTGGCTCTTCCCTGAGGCTCGCGGCGCCCATCGCAGCGTTTTTTGGTGGTGCGGCAGTTCTTGCCGCAGTGTTGTGGCAGGCAGGTCTGCTGAATGAGGCGACCGGTCAGGCGGTGCTCGGCGGGGGTGTGCCATCCGACGTTGCTGCACAGCTTGAGTCAGCCGACACCCGTATCACAGCTCTTCTGCGGGATGTGGAGCGTCTGGGTGGTGAATTGCAGGATGCGGATGAAGCCCGCAGCGCACTGGAAACCAAGCTGGCGGGTGTTGAAGAACAACTGGCTGTGGCGACCGGTTCGGACGTTGACGATCTGGCGCGTGCGGATGATCTGAATGCGGCCTTGCGTCTTATCACCGAGATTGATGGACGTCTTGCGGATGCTGAGGCTGGTGTCGGCGTTGCTGAAACCGCCGTCCAGCCCGATCAGATCGAGGCTCTGCAGACTGTGATTGCAGGACTTGAAGAACGTGTGGCTGCGGCTGAAGACGCAACGCAGGAAGCCGCTGCCGCGGAACGCCGCGTCGCCGCCATGGAAGCAGGCGTTGCCGCCATTGGCTCACAGCAGACAACACTGGCCACCCAGCTTGGCACCGTGCGAACCGAGCTTGGCGCCCTGGGCGCGCGGGCGGATGCCACACAAGACGCGCTGGCCGCACAAAGAGAGCGTGTGAGCGCACTGGCCAAGGAAGATGAAAGCCTCCAGGCGCGTCTGGCAACAGTTGAATCCCGCGTTGACCGGCCGGAAGCCGCCCGCCGCGCGGCACTTGGTATTGCGCTCGCGAGCCTTGCCGGTGTGGCCAATGAAGGCAAACCCTTTGCATCGGAACTGGCGGCGGTGAACCAGCTTGCTCCGGGTACGGATCAAGCCGCCACTCTCGCCGATGCCGCAACATCCGGTGTGGCCAATGCCCCGGCACTGTTGCGCAGCTTCCAGCCTGTCGCACGGGATGCGCTGCGCGCCGAAGCCGCCGGCAATGCGGATGGTGTCTGGCAACGGTTTACCGGCAACGCCCTGTCTCTCATCACCGTGCGCCGGACCGGGGCCGTTGACGGCGACGATCTGGAAGCGCGTCTGGCGCGAATCGAAGTGGCGCTGGGTGATGGTGATGTGGCCGCAGCGGTGGCTGAAGCCAATCTGATTGAAGGGCCGGCCACGGACGTTGTGGCGCCGTGGCTTGCGGATGCAACGGCACGCGCTGATGTGGACGGGCTGATCACTACATTGCGCGCCTCGTTGCTGAGTGACCTTGCGACGGCGCATCAGCCGGGTGCGGCGGACGCAGAAGCTGTGGCGGATGAAGCGACAGAAACCACGACAGACGCGGAGGGCACTGCCCAATGATCCGCACGCTCTGGTACTTCTTCATTGTTGCCGTTCTGGCGGCCCTCACGGCGGCCATTGCCGGTGTGCCTGGTGACATTGTGGCGACGGTCGGTGACCGTCAGATCGCCATGAGTGTGGCGACGGCGCTTGGCCTTGTCGCGCTGCTGGTGGGGCTGGCGATTTTCGCGGAACGGGCTGTGAGCTTTGTGCTGCACGGACCGGGCAATGCTGTGAGCTTCTGGCAGTCGCGCCGCGAAGTGCAGGGCTATCAGGCCCTGTCGCGCGGGCTTCTGGCTGTGGCGTCCGGCGACGGACAGTCGGCGCGCCGCTACGCGGACAAGGCGGACAAGCTGCTGGATCAGCCGGCGATGACGCTGCTCCTGTCGGCGCAGGCGGCAAAGCTCAATGGTGACGAAGTGGCCAGCGGCAAGGCCTTCAAGGCGATGCTGGCTGCACCGGAGACGCACGGGCTTGCCCTCAAGGGGCTGTATGAGCATGCGATGACCTCAGGTGATCTGGATCAGGCGCGGGTGCATGCTGCGCGGGCGCTTGATGCCGCCCCGGCCACGCCCTGGGCCTATGAGGGCAAGTTTGCCATCGAGGCCCGCCAGGGTGACTACGAGGCTGCGCTTGAGACGCTGGACAAGGCGCTGGGGCAGGGGCTTGTGGAGCGCACGGTTGCGCGCCGCCGTCGGGCTGTGGTGCTGACGGCACTGGCGCAGGCAGAGGCAGCGCGGATTGAAACGCCTGACGGTCCGCGCGACGAAGAAGAGCTCGACGGGTCAGGTGAAGTGTCCGTCCAGGCGATCCGTGCCGGTGCTCTGCGTCATGCCATTGAGGCCCGCGATCTAGCGCCTGATCTGGTGCCCGCTGCGGCCCTCGCCGCGCGGCTGGTCTTTGAGGACGGGCGCGCGCGCCGGGCACAGAAGATCATTGAAGATGCGTGGGCACGGTTCCCGCATCCGGACCTGGCGAATGTGTTTCTGGATCTGTTTCCTGTTGAAGCGGCGGAGCAGCGCCTTAAGCGCGCCCGGGTGCTGGCGGGACGCAATGCGGATCACGTTGAGAGCCATGTGCTGGTTGCCCGCGCGGCGATCGGTGCCCGGCGGTTTGATGAAGCCCGCGAACAACTGATTGCCTATGCGGAGCCGTTTCCCAGCCGCCGTATCTGCCTGCTGATGGCCGAGGTGGCGGAAGGCATGGGAGACATGGGCTCCACGCGCGAATGGCTCGCCCGTTCGGTCAAGGCGCCTGTGGACGCCCAGTGGGTGGCCGACGGCTATCGCACCCGGACCTGGGCGCCTGTCGTGCCGACAACAGGTGCGTTTGATGCGTTTGAATGGCGCGCGCCGACAGATGCGGTGGTTCCCGTAGACAGTTCATCCACCGAAGAAGCCATGGCGCAGGCTGCGCAGGCGGTGGTTCTGCCGGTGCCGGTTGAAGCACCTGCGGCGCCTGTTGCCCCTGAGGCCGAAGTGCCGGTTCAACCATCGCGTGACATCACACCGCCGCAGGCGACGCCTGTAGCGCCTGTTGCACCCGCGGTTGCGGCAAACTCCGATGAACCACCTGCCGCACCGCCGGTATCCGCCGTGCCTGCACCGGCACCGGAACTTATCGACATTCACGAAGAGATTGATTTCATGCCGCCGCGTCCTGATGATCCGGGGCCTGACGTTTTTGATGAAGAAGACGAAGACCGGCGCGCTTCCTGGTAGATAGATATCAGGCAGGCGGACGCCCGGCGTGAGGGGGAAACCATGCTGAAACGAATTCTGCTTGGCGTTGTGGCGTTGATCGTCATTGCCGTGGCTGTCATCGCCGCTGCCTGGGTTCAGTTCGATATCCCGCGCGAGGAGCTTCAGGCGAAATACGCCAATGACGCCTCGAAGTTCATTGAGCTGCGCTCGGGTGCTGTTGCTCATGTGCGTGACCAGGGCAACCCGGACGGCGATGTGCTGGTGCTGGTGCATGGGTCCAACGCCGCGCTCCAGACCTGGGAACCGTGGGTTGCTGCATTGGGCGACACCTACCGCATCATCACATTGGACATGCCGGCGCACGGGCTGACCGGGGCAACGCCGGACGAAGACTATTCCGTCAAGGGCATGGCGGCCTTTACGCGGGAGACCGTACGCAAGCTTGGCATTGAGACCTTCACGCTCGGCGGCAACTCCATGGGCGGTGCGGTCGCCCTCAACTATGCGGTTGAATATCCGGAGGATCTTGAAGGGCTCATTCTTGTCTGCGCTGCCGGGATCAAGCGCGACGAAGCTGAAACCTCCCGAGGTAGTGCGTCGTGGGCATTCTCGCTTGTCCGCATGCCGGTTATCGGTGATCTGTTGGAAATCATCACACCGCGCTCGCTGTTTGCCAATTCGCTCAACAGTGTCTTTGTCGACAAGTCCATCGTGACCGAAGACATGATCACCATGTATTTCGAGCTCAACGTCATGGAGGGAACGCGCCCGGCAACGTTCAAGCGTTTCCAGATCCCGCGTGATCCGGTGCCGGACGATGTTGTGCAGGCGCTCGACGTGCCGACACTTGTCATGTGGGGCGACAAGGACCCGCTCATTCCGGTCTCTGTCGGAGAGCGGTTTGATGCGTTGCTGCCCAACTCCACACTGGTGGTCTACGAGAACGTAGGTCACATCCCCATGGAAGAAGTGGCCGAGGTCAGCGCCAATGATGTGCGGGCGTTCATGGAAGCCGGTGCAGCCGCTGCCGTTCCTGCGGCACCGGTGATGCCGGCGCTGGAAGCGACTGTGACTGTCGAGGATGACGGGTCGCTCACTGTGGAAACAACATCCGAGGCAGCACCTGCTGATGAAACCGAAGCGCCTGCCGCAGCTGCGGAATAGGGGCACGACGACCCGCCAGTATCGCCCAACGATGTGTTAATCCCGGCGGGGTAAGACATCTGTGTGGAAGCGGAGAAAAAGGTCGGCCTGCACGGCTTGCGGTCCGGCGCCATTCCCCCTATCTTCCGCGCCCGCTGGTGAGGTCTTGAAACAAGCCTCAAACGGTACGCCGCTTTAGCTCAGCTGGTAGAGCACATCATTCGTAATGATGGGGTCGGGTGTTCAAGTCACCCAAGCGGCACCACCGGCCTCCGGTAAAAGCCGGCATCCAGCCAGATGAGGTGCGCTTATGACTATCGGACTGGCTTTTCTGAAAATCCCCGTGACTGATCTTGCGCGGGCGGTTGATTTCTACACGCAGGGCTTTGGTCTGACGGCGGACTTTGTATCCGAGGAGTATGGCTGGGCGCAGCTGGGCGGGGCGGATATCGGCCTGGCGCTGTATGTTCCCGGCAAGGGCGGCGGTGACGGGGTGCCCGGGCAGGACCGGGACTTTCATCTTGCAGCGCTTGATCTGGATGCGCTGCTCACCCGGGTCTCTCCCCTGGCGCCTGATGCGGTGATCGCCACCAACAATGACGGCTCCCGCAGCCTTGATGTGCGGGACCCGGATGGCAATGGCCTACGGATCATGCAGGGCGGCTGACGCTCCCGAGGCTGCCAATTAGCACCTGACCGCCGTCAAAAATCTTCCTATATGTTGGCGCGACTTGTTCACTCATGCCCCACGGCAGAAGGAAATGCGTTCCATGGGTTTTCTCGATGACATTACGGCCCGCTTCAAATCCCTGATGGGCGAGGAAGAAGACGGCGCTGCTGAAGATGCGCAGCTGCAAAAGGCCATCGCCACCCTGCTGGTCCGGTCGCTTGTCATTGATGGCGAAGAAACCATCGAGGAAGCGATGAAACTCGTGGACCTCCTCAAAGGCAAGTTCGAGCTGTCGAACCGGGAAGCCGAAGACCTGTTCAACGAAGCCAAGGTGGCGGAGCGGGACGCGACGGACCTGTTCAAGTTCACAAATGTCGTGACGGAGCAGATGGACCGGGACGGCCGCATCAGCGTGCTTGAAATGATGTTCGAGATTGTGGCGGCGGACGGCAAGGTGGATGTGTTTGAGGAAAACCTGATGAACCGCGCCTCCAACCTGCTGCGGGTGCCGGACTATTACCGCGACGAAGTGCGCTCTAAGCTGTTTGCCCTGATGGGAAAATAACAACAACGGGAGACCGGCAGATGTCAGCGAACTCAGACACGGTCATGGCGTTCATCGGCGCCTGGAACGACCGCGACTTCGAGAAGATCATGAGCTTCTTCGATGACGCCAGCTTCTATCACAACCTGCCCATGGACCCGGTGACAGGTACGGCCGCCATTCGCGGCGTGCTGGAAGCCTTTTTCAACTCGGCCAGCGAGATCGAATGGGTGGTCCACGGCATCAGCGAAACCACCGACGGCACCGTGCTGACGGAGCGCAGCGACAAGTTCCTGATCAACGGCCAGTGGATGACCCTGCCGGTCATGGGTGCCTTCGAACTCGACGGCCAGATCATCCGCAAGTGGCGCGACTATTTTGATCTCAAAACATTCGAGAGCGAAATGGCGCGGGTGTCTGCTTAGGCTTGAGGTCCTCGCAAAAGACCGCCCGGGCGGGCACCCGTGTCCTTGCCGTTTTCAAATGTCACGACGCCTGACTTGAGGGTTGCGATGTAGCCGGTTGCTTCCTGCACCAGCCGTCTGCCGTTGGCGGGCAGGTCGTGGGCCATGTGCGGGGCCGGGATGGCCAGCTTGTCGAGATCGATGATGTTGATGTCGGCTTTCATGCCCGGCTTGATGAGGCCGCGGTCGGCGAAGCCATAGAGAAGCGCGGTGTCGCGGGTCTGGCGTTTGACGATGAATTCCAGCGGCAGTCTGTTGCCGCGTGTGCGGCCTTTGACCCAGTGGGTCAGCATGAAGGTGGGAATGGAGGCGTCGCAGATGGCGCCGCAATGGGCACCGCCGTCTCCAAGACCGATATTGGTGCGCGGGTGCTGCAGCATGGTGTGGATCGGGTCCATGGCGCCGGACGTGTAGTTGAACAGCGGGAAATAGAGCAGGCCTTCCCCGCCATTGGCGCACATGGCGTCATAGATCACCTGCTCGGGCTTTACGCCCTGTGCCTTGGCAATGGCCGCAACGCTCTGCTCCGGTGCGGGTTCGTAATCGGGTGCGGAGCCGTCGCCTGCATCCAGAACAAACATCTTTTCAAAGCTGCGGGTGACGAACAGGCCGAAGCCTTCCATGTCGGCCGGTGTCTCGTTGATCATCCGTGTGCGGAAATCTGGATCGGCGACGCGGGTGCGGCGGTCTTCCGGCGACAGGGCTGCGAGTTCCGCCCAGCTGGGGAAGGCAATGAAGGGATGCACAGTGCATTCCCAGCCCATGAGGATGCCTGCCGGGCGGCCGGCAACCTGGGCGTAGAGCGGCAGGTCTTCTGCATCGACCTTGTCCAGAAGGCCGAGCATCTTTTTCCAGAGTTCCGGCGCTTCGTCGGTCTGCACCAGGTTGAACGTGACGGTGACGCCGAGGTCACGCGCCATGCGCTCCATCCAGCCGAATTCCTTGTCCATGTCCTTGTGGTTGGACGTCATCTGGAACACGCCATGGCCTGCCCGCTTCAGAGCGTCACCAATGCCGAAGAGTTCGTCTTCCTTGGCGAAGGTGCCGGGCACGTATTCGCCGTCGATCGCCTTGTGCAGAAAAGTGCGCGAGGTGGAAAAGCCGACGGCGCCGGCGCGCACGCCTTCTTCAACGATCTGCGCCATGCGGGCGATGTCATCTGCGCTCGCCTCTTCGTTTCTGGCGCCGCGTTCGCCCATCACATAGCCACGCACGGCGCCGTGGGGCACCTGTGCGGCGATGTCGATGGCGTAGGTGTGACGGTCGAGCGCATCAAGATATTCGGGAAAACTCTCCCAGCCCCAGGTCAGTCCCTCGGTCATGGCGGCGCCGGGAATGTCTTCGACGCCTTCCATCAGGCCAATGAGCCAGTCGTGCTTATCGGGCGCGGCGGGGGCAAAACCAACGCCACAATTGCCCATGACGGCGGTGGTGACGCCGTGCCATGACGACGGCGCGAGAGCCGTATCCCAGGTTGCCTGCGCATCATAGTGGGTATGGATATCGACCCAGCCCGGCGTGACCAGTGCGCCCGTTGCATCGATCTCGCGCGTGGCCGTGCCTGTGACGGTGCCGACTTCAACGATCACGTCGTCCTTGATGGCAATGTCGCCGGTAAAGGTCCTGTCGCCCGTCCCGTCAGCGATGGTGCCGCCGCGGATGATGAGATCATGGGTCATTTCTGTCTCCCTGGAACGCTGTTTGGGGCGGACAATAGCTCGTGTTGCGCTGGGAGTCCTACCCCCCAGGTAATTGAGAGCGTCCGGCGCGTGGAGAAGTGTCGGTGAATGATGCATTCCACGCCCAAGACTGAAAACAAGCTTCCGCCACGCAGCAATATAACGGTGGACGGGTCGCGCCTGTCGCTGATTGATGCGGGGGAAGGTGAAGCTGTTCTGCTGCTGCACGGCTACCCGCAGAGCCTGCTTACCTGGCGGCACCAGATTCCCACTTTGTCAGAACAGGCGCGCGTGATCGCGCCGGACTGGTTTGGCTGGGGGCTGTCGGAGCGCGGGTTTGATATGCCCGCGCGCTATTGGGACGAGGTGGGGCGCATCGGGCTGTTGCTTGATGCGGTTGGCGTTGAGCGCTGCACGCTGGTGGGCCATGACTATGGCGGGTTTCTCGGTCTGGGCTTTGCCACGCGGTTTCCCAAGCGGGTGGCGCGGCTGTCCATTCTCAATTCCCGCGCCCACAGAACCTTTCCGCAACCGACCTATGCGCAGTTTGCCGCGCTGTGCTTTGCGGCGCGTATGCCGGGCTTGAGAGAGCTTGTGCGCCTTGTGCCGCTTGGCAAGCTCAATGCGGCTTTGCTCCGGCGCAACATTGCGCTCGGCTGTTTTGATGAAGATCTGCTGGGTCATTATGTGGGCTGGATGGATACGCCCGTCGGCCGACAGTGGCTCATTCATTTCTTCAGGTATTACGAAATGCCGGCCCGGCCTGAGCTGGATGCGGCAATCGAGAACATCACTTGCCCGACGGACATCATCTGGGGCGACAGGGACCCCTATTGCCCGTTCTCTATTGGCCGGGATCTTGCGGCGCGTATTCCCGATGCGCGGCTCGTGGTCATTGAGGGAGCTGATCATTACGTGATGGAAGAGCGCCCGGACGAGGTGCTGGCCGGGCTCCTGCAACTTCTGGAAAGGCCGGTGACAGGATGACAGCTTATGTGGTGTGGGAAGCAACCATTCCCGACATGTCCAGGATGCAGGCCTATGCCGAGAAGGTCCGTGTAACCCTTGATGCCTTCGGTGGGCAGTATCTTGTGAGGCTTGGGGAAACCGATGTGCGTGAAGGCACGCTTGGGCCCCACTCAGGCCGGGTGATGCTGGCATTCCCGGACATGGCGGCGGCGCGGGCCTGGTACATGTCGGACATGTATCAGGAGATCATTGCACTGCGGACGGATAATGCCTCGGGCAATCTCTATTTCATGCAGGGCGTGTAGGGTGTGTCGTCCGGCGTAATGTGCTTTCGGCATCATGCGGCACAGGCAAGGCCATCACGGGGCGGGGCCTAGCCCATGGCCGGGTTCTGGGGAACGGAGTCGCAAGTCGGGTCAACGGGTGACCAGGGCTGCGCTGAGTCGGCCCAGAAGCTCGAGGCGATGCTCACCCAGCTGCTGTCCGCCAGAGAGCCGGCCTTTACGATCGTCAGACCGGGATTTTCTTCAATGAAGCTCACCAGAGGTGATCCGCATTTGCCGCAGAAGCCGCGTGTAACGTGGCTGCCGGCGGTTCCTGTCACCGTGTAGGTCTTGAGTTCACCCTTCATGTCGATGGCGTCGGACGGGACAAATAGAATCGTGGCCTTGCCGCTACCGGTGGACCTCTGGCAATCGGTGCAATGGCAGTGATGGCCCGATATCACCTTGTCGCGGTCAAATGTGTAGGTCACGTCACCGCAAAGGCATCCGCCAGTCACTGTGCTGGTCATCTTTGTTTCCCCATCTGTTTCTGTGAGCCGCGGTCACTTGCTGCCGACGTCTTATTTTTCATGCATAGCTGTAGCACAAACTGCCGTGCCGGTGCGGCCGTCCCGCGCACGGCAAGGTATGCCGGGCTTGCTAGGCATGATAACCACGCTCAAGAAGATCCAGCGTGTAGTCGCGGTAGGAAAGCCCCAATGCCCGCGCGCGTCTCAGACGCAGGCTGACGATGTCGGTGTTGGGTTCAGACCATGCGGCGTCATAGGCCTTGCGCCAGACGTATTTGAGGTAGGCGGTTGGAGACAGCAGCGCCGGACCATTGTTGTGACCAAGCCATTCGCTGATCGGGATGACGATGCCGGCGTCGCGGGCTGCCAGATCACGCCTTGCCCGTTCTGCCGCGAGCAATGATCCGGCAGGGCGGCGTGGTTTTGGTTTTCGTATCAGGCTGGCAGCCATGATGTCTCCTGTCGGAAGAGACTAGCTGCGTTCCGGCATACGGCCAAATCAGGGCCTGCCGGTCAGGCCGCGATTTTCAGAATTTCAAAAACATCGTCGGGGCTTGAGATGGTGCGCGGGTTGGAGAGCACTACAAAGTTCTGCATGGCCATGTCGGCGATCTTCTGCCAGTCGCTTTCCTTGATGCCGACGGCGGCAAGCGTGTGGGGCTGGCCGAGATCAGCCATCAGGGTGCGCAGCAGGTCAGCGGGATCGTCAGACGCCGTGCCGCCCAGCGCCTGCGCCAGCTCGCTGCGGCCTTCCGCGCCGATTGCATCCGCATTCCATTCGACCACGGCCGGCAGCATCACGCAGGAGGTGACGCCGTGGGGCACGCCAAAGGCACCGCCAAGGATGTAGCCGATGCCGTGACTTGCTCCCATGGTCACGTAAGAGCGGCCCATGGAACCAAGCCACAGGGCTTCCTGGCTGTTGAGGCGGGCGGTGAGGTCCGCCGGGTCGGCAACGGTGGCGCGCAGGGACTGCGCCAGCATCCTGAGGCTCTGGACGAAGCTTCCCTTGATGGCGGGGCTTGCGGTTGTAGCGCAGTATCCTTCGACGGCGTGGTCAACGGACCGGATGCCGGTGGACAGCCACAGGTCCATCGGTGTGTTGGTGCACAGCTGTGGGTCATAGATGATGCTGCGGGCAACAAAGTCCGGCGCGACGAAGGCTTCCTTGACGCGGGTGTCGATATTGGTGGCACCGCCAAGCGCTGTGAACTCCGCGGCAGACAGTGTGGTGGGGACTGCAATCTGGCGGACGGCGACGGGCCCGCAGGTCTTCATGTCGGTGATGCCCGCGCGGCCAAGTGCATAGTGACCCAGGGCGTCCAGGTCATGAATATCTTCGGTTACGCAAAGCTGCGCCACTTTTGTGGTGTCGATGACGGTGCCGCCTCCCACCGTGATGAAGACATCCGCCTCCGCCGTCCGCGCGGCATCTGCAACCGCCAGGGCGTCATCCTGAGGGGAGTGGGCCCGGCATCGGGTGAACAGACCCTTGGCCTTTGCGCCCAGTGCCGACTGGATGTTCCGGATTTCATCGGTCTCGCGGGCCAGCGTGCCGGAGGAGACAATCAACGCCCGCCCAGCGCCGATGCGGTCCATCTCGGCAACGGCCGTGTCTGCCGCACTCCCGCCGAGCGTTACACGCTCCACATGCAGCATGTCATAGCTGGTGCCGGTCATTGTCTGTCCTCCTGATCAATCGTTCAGGAGACATATAGGGAGCAAACGGCGCGAACGCTAATCTTCCATGTTCGCAATCCATTCCCGGATGAGGGCGACACCTTCCTGGTGAATGGTCGAGCGGCCAAGCTCGGGCATCATGACGCCGGGGTCCGTTGAATCCATGCGGTAGAGCAGTATGGAGCTGTCGGGATCACCGGGCACGATGGAGAAGTCATGACCGCCGGAGCCGCGTCCGGCTGCGACGGGGCGTTTGAAAATGCCGATCTGCGCAGGTTTGGTCGCCCTTGTGTCGAGATAGAGGCCGGACGTATGCGCCGGTCCGTCTGGCGCATGGCAGTGGGCGCAGTTGATGTCCAGATAGCCCCGGGCACGGGCCTCCAGCGGCAGTGTGGAGTCGTCCCATCTGGCAATGCGGGGGGCATCGTCGGGGTCGTCCGGTGTGCCGGTCAGAATGCCCGCCTGCGTCCACCGAGTGAGCTGGTTCTCGCGACCATCCGTATACGCATAATCATGGTTGAGGTGCTTGGCTTCCGGTCCGATAGGCATTGTCTCACGGTCGCGCCCGGTGCCTTTCACGTGGCAGGAGCGGCACTGGTTCATGTTGGGCACAGCATAGCGGATGGCGCGGCTTGTGCCGTCTTCCGTTATCCAGGACACATCCAGTTTGGCGCCCAGTGGTGACAGGGCGGCGTCCGTCATGTCCGCGTTCCACACATAGGGGTAGGTGCGCCATCCCCTGGGCGTGTGCGCAAGAATGCGTGTTTCGATGAGGCGCAGATCCTTGCCTGGCGCGCGAGCGTCCCTTGGGTAGGCGAAGGTCTTGATGAGGGCGGAGCCAACCGGCAGATCAAAGACTTCGTCGGGATTGTAGGGTGCTGTTTCACCTTCGGGCACATAGACGAAGCGGAGTTTTTCCGCGTAGTCGGTGAATAGAGGTGTGATGAGGTCATAGGGCAGCACGCCGTCCGCCGGCACCTGCGCTGTCATGTCGGCAAAGAAACCAAACTCGGACAGCGCCTTGGGGGCTTTGCCAGCTGTAATGGCGTCCGTGTTGACGCCCGCCAGAGCAGGCATCGCCGTCAGCACGGCAAGGCCGGATGCGAACAGCCATGCGCCGATGTGATTGAGAGCGTGTCTGGCGATCGTGTTCACTCTGCTTCACCGCCCATCATGGCGTCCGGCAGGCTGGCGCCTGCAAGCCGCGCCACGCTGCCCGCATGGGCCGGGTAGTCGCGGCTGGGGGCGTGGAACCAGCTCCAGGTGAAGTAGGCGATGACATCCAGGTCAATGAAAGTGGCTTTGCCGGTCTCCGGGTCGCTGCCTGCATTGTCACCGATATAGACGCCGCGATTTTCAGGGATGCCGGTGAAGTAATGCCAGAGCGGCATGTTGCCGTCCCACACAATGTCGGGGACCGGCGTGCCGGAGATTGATGCGACCAGTTCGCCGATGTCGTTGTCGGGGGCGGCGCCGTTATTGGTGAACCTGTTGTCGAAGACCGCCACTCCTTCCGGATACGGATAATAGGTCTCGTCATCAAACTCG
>JGI12316J15310_10000016_pt14 | contig 48173 bp, 32 predicted proteins | sample MarCyaLeptolynsp_FD_15310 | JGI IMG/M metagenome (IMG submission 15310) | reverse complement strand
TGGGCGTGCCGTTTGCACATGCAAACGGACTAGCCAAGCGGCAATGAGCGGGGGAAAGACCGTCCAGCACCGGCCGCAGGGAGGGGGATCGCCCGGCCTGCACAAGCCGCCCGAAAAAGCGATCGATTCAATAAACCCAAAGAAAAAGACGATCGATCGCGGGGCGGCGCGGAAGGTCGGGGAGACCCTGCGGACGCGGAGCGAAGCGGAGCTTGGTGCTTGACGGTCCGGGGGCAAGGCCCCCATCTCCGAAGCAACTAGCAGCCGAAGGCTGTCCAAGCTCTTGGTCTTGTTCGGAGGTTCCGCCCCGCCCCCAAAGGTCGACGCGCCGCGCCATGGTGGCGTTGGAACAGGGGTTCAGTCAGTCCGCCAACACCCAAGGGACGGGACGGCTGAGAAACTCACGCCAGCGATTCTTGTGCGGGGGCGACTTGCGCAGCGGCGTCGTACCGGCCCTGGCGCGTTCCCATCCGCGCGCAACCGAGGCCAGCCGGACGGCGCGAGCCGGATGCGTCTTGGAGGCGGAGACGCTGAATGTCGCGAAAACCGTCTGCGCCTCGGCCAGTGTCGCACCAAGACGATACATCGCCCAACCGGCCCAGGCGTCCGCTTCCGATTCCTCTTGATGACTGCTCGTCGAGTTCGTGGTGTGTCCACCCAGCAGGTGTCCCAACTCGTGCGTCAGGATGCCCAACGCGCGCCAGTTGTAGCGCTCGCCGGTTCGCAACGGCCCCACACAGTCGAGATCGACGCCGATGTACTGGCGACCAGAGACCGTCGTTGCGTAGGCGCAGGTCTTGGTGCTGGGATCGATTACGACACGGACGTCGTTTTGGAGTCCGGTCATGGCGAGAATCCGCTTGACAACGGCGCTCATCTCCGGCTCCTGGGGAAGCCGCTGTGGAGAGACGGCCGCAGAGACCGAAGCGCCTGAGGAAGTCTGCACAAGAGAAAAAGCGAGAGCGATCCAAAAGAGTTTCTTCATTGACGTTCTCCTGCGAGATCAGGAAAACATCTCTCCCTTCCGAAAGACGCTCCACCGGTGCGGCACTTTTGTCCATGGCGATAAGAGCCTCGGTCACCGCCTCCAAATCTTCCCTGTGGATAAGTCGGAATTCAGCCACTTCGTGGTTGATTTCCAGCCAGGGCGCGGCTAGGTTCCACCCATGTACGAACGTCGCCTTGCCGCTGAAATCCACAAGTCCCTCGAAGATACGCCCGTCGTCTTCGTGCAGGGCCCGCGTCAGAGCGGCAAAAGCACGTTGGTTCAGAGTTTGATCTCGGAAAAGTACCCGGCGGAGTATCTGTCGCTCGATACCGCCGCCGCATTGGCCGCGGCCAGCGCCGACCCCGAGGGGTTCCTCGGCGGCTTCGACGGGCCTGCGGCGATTGACGAAGTCCAGCGGGTTCCCGCCTTGGCCGTCGCCATCAAAGGAGCCGTCGACAAGCGCCGCCGACCTGGCAGCTTCTTGCTGACCGGATCAGCCAACGTCATGGTGCTGCCCAAGCTGAGCGAGTCGCTGGCGGGCCGCATCGAGCTGCATACGCTGTGGCCGCTCAGCCAGTCCGAAATATCGGAACAGACAAACAGCACAAGCTTCATCGACCATCTGTTTCGCGACCGGTTTTCTCCGAGGGGCGTCGAGCCGGTCAGCTTTGCCGCCCTCACGGATCGCATGATCACGGGCGGCTTTCCAGAGGCGCTGGAGCGCAAGAATCCCGAACGGCGCGCGGCTTGGTTCGATGCCTACATCACAGCGATCTTACAGCGCGACGTTCGCGAGATCGCCAACATCGAACACGCGGCCGAGATGCCGCGTCTACTCACCTTGCTGGCCTCCCGGGCGACCTCGCTACTCAACTACGCAACGCTCTCCCGCGAGCTGGGACTGCCGCAATCGACATTGAAACGCTACGTAGCGTTGCTCGACGCGACGTTTATGGTCCGCATGCTACCCGCCTGGTCCGCCAACCTCGGCAAACGCGTCGTCAAGAGCCCCAAAATCATGCTGACCGACACGGGCGTGCTGACGCATCTCCTGGGACTCGACAAAGAAGGGCTGCGACGAGATCGTACGCTCTGCGGCCGCGTCGTCGAGAACTTCGTGATGATGGAACTGACCAAGCAACTCGGGTGGTCCGACGAGCGCTGCGAGCTGTTCCACTTTCGAACCGAGAGCGGCCAGGAAGTCGATTTCGTGTTGGAGGATCGCAGAGGGCGGTTGGTCGGCGTCGAGATCAAGGCCAAGACGAGCGTCGAAGAACGAGATCTGCGGGGACTACGCACCTTCGCGGAACTGACGGGCGAGCGTTTCCACCGAGGGGTCCTGCTTTACGTGGGCGAAGCGTCCGTGCCCTTCGGCAAGAACCTACACGCAATACCTTTGTCGACCCTTTGGTCCGATTAGACCCATCGACCTGAAGGCTCGACTCGAGGCCGGCGGACAAGAGCAAACACAAACTGTGGTGCGGGCGGCCGGACTTGAACCGGCACTCCACAAGGGAACGGCATTTTAAGTGCCGAGCGTCTACCATTCCGCCACGCCCGCAGCCCCGGTCAGCTATAGACCAAATCGCGATCGATTCCAACGAAAATCACGCCTGCGTATTCCCTCTTGAAGGGCAGGCGTTGAAGTGCTACTCCACACGGATGAATAACGAAGAGAAAGTCGGGCTAGAAGAAGACGATCGCCCGAAACCCGCGATTGCGATTCTGCTCGACATGCTAGAACTGGATTTCCCCGAGCTGGTGAGCGCCGGTCGAGAGGTTCTCGCAGACAAGAGCCACTCATTCGAGGAATCAGAAGCGATCCTCCGTCGGATGATCGAAGCGGAAGCGACTTGGCTCAAGTCTCGAAAGGCGCGCTTCCAGCCCGACTGGATTCGCGCACGCGCAAAACATTGGCGAAAGGCCGCGGACTCGGAGCGGCGTCGAAACGCCGCTCGGAATCCTTCCACGCAATAGGTGATAGCCTTGGCAGATGGCTGCGACCAGTGAAGCCCTACGCCTGCTTATCGCCGAGCGTGATCGCCTCGACCGCGCGATCGCGCTGCTCCAGAATGAGACCAAAACCGAAGAGCGGCCCCGGCGGGGAGACCTCCAGTAAGCAAGAACAAGAAGGCGACGAAGAGGCGCGGACGACCGCCCATGACCGAGTCGGAGCGCAAGGCCGCCTCGGAGCGAATGAAGAAGTACTGGGCCAAGCGGCGCAAGGCAGCCAAGAAAGCCTAACTCTCCGCCTTCCGTCGACAAGCCCGCTTGTCTCGGTGTGAGCGCTTCGCTTCGGATTTCTTGCGTCTTCGCGCCGGCTTCGGCTTGCGTACGTTGATCGCCGCCGCATCGAGCGTGTTCTTGATGTGCGAGGCGTAGAACTTCTCGATCATCTCGACGCTCGTCCGACAGTTCTTGGCGATCTGATAGATGTCGGCGCCTTCCATGAGCCGCAGACAGATGTAGGTGTGCCGCAGGCTGTAGGCCGTGCGGCTGTTCCCGTCGCGGTCGCGCTTCAAGTTCTCTTCGACGAGCACACGATGCAGCAAGCCGCTCGGACTTTTTGGGAAGACAAGATCGGTCGGCTCGGGACGATTCCGCTCATGGAGCCGACGATAGGGCGTCACCGCTCCGGTCGTGCTCTTGCAATAACCGACGCCGCGTTTCCCGCGTACCTCGATGACCAGGATCGTCTCGCCGGTGGCTTCGTCCTCGACGATCTCGACGTCGCGGTGTTCCAGCCGTCCGGCTTCGTCGGGACGCAGTCCGGTATTCGCCATGAACAGTACGTAGTCATGCAACTGCTCGCTCTCCCACCTCCAGCGGCTGTGTCGGGGGTTCTTGGCGCGTCGACGCGTCGCCTCATAGAGCTGCTTGTACTCTTTCGGCGAGAACCAGGCGCGATGCGAGATCTTGCCTGAGGTCCGGTAGGGCGGCGAAAGGTCGGGGACGTGGTCGATCCAGCCGTGACGATGCGCGGTCTTCAAAACCTGGCGCAGCGTCACGATCTCCTGATGCATCGTACTGCGTGAGGGGGGCTTGGCCGTCTCCGGCTTCTGACGGTAACGGAGGGTCGGGTTTTCGGCGCGGTAGATGCGGTACTCCTGGACCAAGCCGGGAGTGATCTCGGCGAGCTTGCGGTCACCGAAGTAGGGCAGCAGATGAAGCCGCAGGACGTTCTTCTGTAGATGGACGTAGCGCGGACTGCGCTCGCCCATCGTGATCACTTCGTATTCGCGCTCAAACTGCGCGGCGGCTTCCTGAAACGTCTTGCCGTCGAGGGCGCCGAGGCGCTGCTTGCCGCGCTGCTCCAAGTACCAGTCCTCGGCGACGTTACGGGCTGCGTGCAAGTCTCCCGTCTGGGTGCTCTTTCGACGGTTGCGGCCGTCGAGGTAGGTGGAGCACTGCCAGTAGGGGCTGTTCTCTCGTTTGTAGAGGTTGAGGGCGCCTCCCATGAGCTGATGCCGGCTGGTCATCGGATCTTCCTTTCGTTTGTGTCTGACTGTGTAAGAGTGTGGAAGACTAGACCGGCTCAGAGGGCCTGTCAAGTGCGGCGGAAAGCCGCGGTGAGCTTCGATTCTTGGGAAGGAGAGGGGTAGACGCTGCTGCTTTTAAGTCTGCTGAGGTATCCGCTAAACGGTTGATCCCGCTGGGAAAACCGAGCCGCCTTTGGCAGGTGTGTAAGAGGTTGTGTAAGTCCTCCGCCAGTCGTCAGGCGATCACGGACAGGATGGACTGCCAGACCTGGGCGAGCGACGGCGTGAGCTGCGGCTCCAGGCGCTGGACATCCCAGACCCCAAAACCCAAGAGGATCAGAAAGAGTGCAATCGCCAATCCGCGGCCGTGTTCCCAGACTCCGATTGCTAGGAACAGAAGAGAGAAGAAGATCAGAATCATCGCGCGGACTCCTGGCGCACACTCATGGAATAGCATGGCCTTATGCGCACAACACAGGGGCGAGTGCGGCATTTTTCCGACAGCAGCAATTTCGACACGAAACTGCACCCAGCCGCCGACCTTGCACGGCCCAAATGGTCGGATCGAAGACGCAGTTGAAGAACGGGTAAGTCTGGCCGCACATATTGGAGCCACTGCTTCTTCGAGCCCCGGCCGAGCACCTCGGGCAGGTCTGTGAAGGGCCGGCAAATCGAGGACCGCTAGCCCCGACAGGATAGCTAATCGCGCGCCAGCGAGCCCGTACACCAAGACGATAGAAGGGCGCATTGGGGAGCACCAGTTCCCAGTGGCTCCACAAGCTGTCAGAATACGGACGACTGGTTCGCTTTCGGCCCGAACGTAATGGCCACGCGGCCTTGTATGCAGGTTAACTTTGCGAATATCCGCCCGCTTGCAGGCAAGCAGGACTCCGGCTTTGAGGAGCTCTGCTGCCAGCTGGCTCGTGCCGAGGAACCTGGCGAAGCCATCGAATTCTTCCGCAAGGGGACGCCAGATCGCGGCGTAGAGTGTCTGTGGCGACTCAACGGAGGCGAAGAGCTTGGGTGGCAAGCCAAGTTTTTCCTAACGGCGCTCAAGGCAGGTCAGTGGGCACAGATCGAGGATTCTTACAAACGAGCGCTTAAGAACCATCCACGCTTGGTCAGGTATACGGTCTGCCTACCGATCGACCGCTCAGACGGAGGCAAGTCGGGTGGCGCGTCGATGCTCACTACCTGGCAAAAGAAGGTTGCGGCGTGGCAGCGACTCGCCACAGATCAGGGCCGGACCGTCGAGATTGAGTATTGGGGTCGGTCGGAACTGATTGAACGCCTTAGCCGTTCTGCCCACAAGGGGCGTCTGTGGTTCTGGTTCGGCAGCGAGGAGCTAGGTCCCGACTGGTTTGAACAGCGGCTCGACGAGGCGATCAAGGACGCTGGGCGGCGATACACACCCGAGCTACACGTCGAACTGGAGGTCGCCGAGCCGTTCGACGGACTTGCTCGATCCGGACGATTTTGGGGTGAAGCTACGCAACTAGTGCGAGCGATGAAGGCACAGGAGAAGCGTGTGCTTTCGGAGGTGCGCGACACAGGTCAAGCGGACACTGAGAAGCAACTCATTGAATGTCTCGATGCACTGATTCTGAGATGTAGAGACGAGCTCATTCGGCCCGAGTCATCGGGCGTCTCGGAGTGGAAACCGATCGCCTGGAGTGTCTTGGAAGAACACATCGAGTCAGCCAACACGCCGCTCACCCTACTTCGAGACGCGATGCTTGAGGAGGCCAGAGAAAGGTCGCGGTCAAGCGACAAGCACACGCGGCAGTACAGTAGTGCCGTCCATCGTGCTCAGGCGGCGATTCATGCTATCGACATCCTTCGGTCAGCCCTTCGGTCACTTGCCCGCTTCTGTTCTGGCAGCGCGGCAAAGGCGGCGAATACGCCCTACTTGCTACTGTCCGGCGATGCAGGCCAGGGAAAGACGCACCTACTTTGTGATGTCTCAAGACGAGATTGTTCTGAGGGAGCCCCGCGCATACTACTTCACGGGATGCACTTCAGGAAAGGGGACCCATGGCCTCAGATCTTAGAACGCCTAGGTCTCAAGTGCACACGCGACGAATTCCTGGGAGCACTTGAGGCTTCGGCTCAGGCGGCCGGTAAGCGCGTTCTCATATTCATCGACGCGATCAACGAGGGTGAAGGGCGATTCATCTGGCGCGAGTATTTGTCAGGCCTTGTGACGACATTGAAACGCTCAAATTGGCTAGGTCTGGTGGTTAGCCTACGGCGGGGATATGAGGACTTGCTCCCGGACGATTGGGAAGGCACCTTCTTACAAGTCGAACATCCCGGCTTCGCTGAAGAACCTCTGGAGGCGTGTTCTCGTTTCTTCGGCTACTACGGCATCCAACCGACGAGACCACCAATTCTTCCGGAATACGCGAATCCGCTATTTCTAAAGCTCGTCTGTGAAGGTGTTCAACGCAGCGGCCTGAGCCAGGTACCCGCTGGTCTCGACGGAATCACGAAGGTCTTCGAGTTCTACCTCGAAGCCATCAACAGGACCCTGTGTAGCCCGGACAGACTGGATTGTGACGCTGCGGAACGACCGGTTCTTCGCGCAGCTAGAGCGACTGTAGAATTGATGAGCGCTTCGGACACCCAAGTCCTAGAACGAGCGTCTGTGAAGGAAGCGTTCGATTCGATTCTTCACACGACGAGCTTCGAGCGCAGTCTATTCAGGCTAATGGTGACAGAGGGACTACTTGTGGAGGGACGCGAAGTAGTTGGGGGCAAGCCGCGAGACACGGTTTCTTTCACATATCAACGCCTCGCTGACCACCTTCTCGCAGAAGGCCTACTTGACGCACACCTTGATTCAGACCATCCCGAGCGCTCGTTCGAGGACGGCTCCTTGCTCGGGGACATGTTCAAGGATGCCTCAATCTGGTTCCGCCAACCCGGCCGATGCGAAGCTCTCGCGGTTCAGATCCCAGAGCGAACCGGAAGAGAGCTCTTCACTCTCGTCCGTCACGAGCTTCCGCTCCACATAGCGGAGAGGACCTTTATCGATAGCCTTCTGTGGCGAGAATCACGGGCCATTTCGGACGAGACGGTGGCGCACGTAAACCAGGTGCTAATCGATGATGATCAGTACCGATCGGAGTTCTTGAATGTGCTCGTCGCCCTGGCTCCCGTACCGGATCATCCTCTTAATGCGGACTTTTTAGACAGCTACCTCCGACGCTATCCGATGGCGGAACGGGACAGTTTCTGGACAACTTTTCTCCACTGGGAATGGGCTAAAGGACGATCCGTGGAGAGGCTGATCGAGTGGTGTTGGGGTGAATGGAGTAAGTCAGGCCTCAGCGAGGAGAGCATTCGGCTCACGGGCGTAGCTCTCGCGTGGCTGCTGACGTCGGCTAACTCCATCATCCGGGATAGCGCGACGAAGGCACTAGTTCGACTATTCGAGAATCGTCTTGCAGAGTTGTCACGGGTCATCGAGGCGTTTAGCGAGATAGATGACCCTTTCGTGCTAGAACGTCTAATGGCAGTGGCGTACGGCTGCTCGATGCGGTCAGCGAACGATGCAGGCCTCGCGAATCTGACGGCAGTCGTCCATGATTCCATCTTCTCGGACACTGACAGGACACCGCATATCCTTACGCGTAGTTACGCAAGGGGTGTCCTGGGTATGACAGAACAGATCGACGCGTTGGGCTTTGACGCCTCGCGCGCTGAACCTCCGTATCGCAGCGAATGGCCAGCCGTCGAGATTCCATCTAGCGAGGACGTAAAGCGGTGGGACTATCAAGATAGTGCTCCCCAGCAGGAATGGGCAAGGGTAGCAATCTACCAAGACGTCTTCAGCGATCTAAACGATTTCTGCAAGTACAGGATCGACGGCATGGCTGAGTGGGGATCGACACCGCTGAGCCAGCCTCTGCCGTTGAGTGCGAAAGAGCAGTACGAAGGCTTCAAAGGGCGACTAAACGAGCCAATGAAGACATCTCTGGACCAACTTTCCAACTTGTGGTCGCAGAAGCGGAGGCTCGCTTTCACGAAGATTCGACCGCCATTCAGATTGGAAAACGATGAGTCTGGCGCACCCAACGACCGGTCCTGCGGCACCCGAGATCCCAGCGTGGAGCAATGCGAGGAGCATCTGGACACCCAAATCTCAGAGGTCGAAGATGAGCTGCTAGGCGTGATGGGCCACGATGATGCTGGGGTCTTTACAGAGCTTATTCGACCGCTTCTGAGAGATGGATTCGACAATAGGTTTCACGACCGCTTCGACTCACAGTTGGCGCGACGTTGGATGCTGGGAAGGATCATTCAGCTCGGATGGACAAACGAACTGTTTGGTCGTTTCGACGAGATGGTCGGACAGGTCGAGCCCGGCCGAGGTGCCTCCTCTAGAATCGGCTACAAATATCAGCTGATCGCGCTCTATGAGCTCCTGGGCCGCTTATCCGATAACTTCTGGTTCTTCGACGGAAGCTACTCCGATAGGACTGCGACGTACGACGGTCCTTGGCAGCTCATCGGCGTCCGCGATATCGACCCGTCAAATCTGGTGGCGGTCTCCCAACGACAACACTGGCACGACCAAAGCCTGGTTACCTGGTGGACACCAGTCGAGTATGCATCTTGGAACGACGAGCGCGATCCACAGCGCTGGTTGAGTGCTAGCGAGGACCTGCCGGACCACGCCCCGATGGTAGCGGTAACTCACCCGGAAAGTGCGGAGAAATGGCTAGTTCTCGACACTTCCTATTTATGGGTCGAGCCGACATCCACCGAGTTCGAGCGGCACGAAGTGGACCATCGGCAGGTTTGGACTCGTGTACGTTCGTACCTAGCGAGAAAGGATGAGCTGGGTGCCTTGGTTGAGCAACTCGCTGGAAAGCCACTCAATGCCTGGGTCCCACACGACCTCAACTCAGAGGGTGGGGTATACCTTGGCGAGTACCACTGGGCCTCCGCCTATCGATACGCCTATGACAGTAGCGATGACGACTCACGCGGCTGGACGAGAGGATATCCCAAGCGTCTGGTAGGCCCGATTCTCAAGACGACGGTGAGCTACTACACGGAGTCAGGCGACCGTGATCGATCGCTTGAGGAATCGGTCCACATCGAACTTCCTTGTCGTGAGCTGGCGAATGGCATGAACTTGAAGTGGATGGGGCGTGAAGGCGAGTTTCTTGGCCGCGACGGTCGAGTGGCAATCCTCGATCCATCGCTGCGGCTTCCTGGACCTGGCGGACTTGTAGTGCGCCAAGATTGCCTGGAGCAGTTTCTCAAGGATGCTGATCTCGGAATACTGTGGGTCGTAACCGGCGAGAAGCAGTTTGTTTTCGGTGGATTCGGAGCGCACCCGGATGTCGGCAGGTTGGAGATTAGCGGCTCGTGGACGCTGATGGACGGAAAGATCGTTGGCGAGAGCTGGCATAAGGTCGTCGGAGGGGCTTCATAGCTCCCGGTGGATGGAGCCTAAAGGGCTGGAGTGCAGGCCTAAAGAAACTCATCGCCCCAGTCTCCGGGGATGCCCGAGGATGGGACGCGAGCACGAGCCTTTCACAGTGGCGGCATCTGCCGGATCGGGCTCCAAGATATTGGGGCCGTTTTGTCACTACAGTGTCACCATAGCCCCGTCAAGACCCGTGAAATGGAAGGAAGTCAGGTGAAATCGAAATCGGAGCAAGTCGTTGGCCGGCAAGAGGATAGCCTTTAGATTGTTCGACTTGTGCGGATGACCGAAACGGTTTTCAACACCGCCGCCTTCGACCTCCGAGTGCTGGTTCCTTGCCTCTCTGGTACGTGCGCATTTCCGCGAACTAAGACATCTCGCAAGGGGACGGCGAAAACCGAAAACATCTGCGGTGCCAAGGCGACCAAGCGAACAACGTCGGTTTGCCGCCTACTATCGAAATCAGATTCATCGCGCACGATTTCGTTGCGCAGCGGCGGACCGGCCAGGTCAAGATCACTCCCGGCGGGGTTGGGTTTCGTATGAAGACGGGGCGCTAAGGTCCTTCGGAGATCGCTCCCTGAAAAACTGGACCGCCGAGGTCGATCTGACTTAGCGCGACGCCGGTGACGGCGTCAAAGGTAGTCCATGTGCCGCTGATCGAATCCAGGTGCATCAGCGCTCGACCGGATCCGTCGATCGCAACGTCTTGGCGGCTTCCGCCTTCCGCTCCGGGTACGCGGAACGTATCGACGACTTCCGCCGTGGCTAGGTCGATCACCGCAACACCTCTCCGAGAAGGCTCGCCCTCGATCGCCGGTAGGAGCACGTCCCCCGCATAGAGCTTCGTTCCGTGCGGATGGATGGAGAGATCGTCGGCTAGAAAGGTGGCCCCTAGAAAGGGGACGACTGCGGACACGGTGCGAGTGGCGACGTCGATCAAGTAGACGCCGAGAGGTCCCCGAACACAGAGTAGTGCTCCATCAGGCGTGATTACCGAGTCACCGACCGGCTGGCTGAATGACAACGAATTCAACTCCAACTCCATCCGATCCATGACCCTACCCTCGGCTACGTCTACGACGAAGATCGGCACGGCTACCACGTTCGAGCGCGACTCGTCGCTCTGGACTGTCAGAACATAGGCTGTGCTCCCGTCGGGAGAAACGGCAATGCTGACAGGACGATGTAGATCGGGCAGATTGACTCGTTTGGCGATGGTCGCATCGGCGGTTTCGATGATCGTCAAATGGTTAGGAGTCGGCGTGCCGGGGTCGAAGCGAGTGTCGGTCCCACGCAGCGCCACTACGATTCGAGCGTAGTCACTGCTCATCGCCATATCGACGGGCTCAAAATCACCTGCCGTCGTCAGCCCTGCAGAAAGATCTATACGAGCGTCAGAGGATAGATCGCCTGGGTTCAGGAAGTCGACCGTCTCGCCCCCTAGGGGCCCTGAGGCACTGTTGTTAAGCACGAACATCGTGCGATCGGGAATCGGGTTACTCGGTCGGAAGCCCTCGATGATTCGCAGGGCTAGGGTCGCTTGACCGAGCACTTCGGTGGGCTGTGGAAGCACGGTCAGGCTACGACGCGCCGGTTCGACGAATGAGGACGTCGGCGCCTGAGCCTCCTGCTGTGAGCTTGGGACGTTGCTGCGGCCGATGATAAATCCCTTCAAGACGGCCTTGCCGATCTTGGCGCCGACGCCGGCAGAGTCGGAGGTCCAAGCCATTCCTCTCTCTTGCCGTAGACGATCTTCGTCCTCTGCGATGGACTGATCCAGAAGCCAAAGCATCCAAACGCCGCCCCCTATGGCGTAGCCAGACGTCGGAGCCAGCAGCGCAACCAGGAGAACGCAGGCCGCGAATGATCGTCTCTTGGACATCAGCGATACTCCACATCCACGCTCGTCGTCGCCACCCCCGCCCCGGCGCCGACGTCGGCGCCGGGAAAACTCGCATCAGTGGCTCGGACCGAGGAGACAGCCAAGAAGCCAGCCGTCCCACTCGCCGAGGTCTTCGAGTCCGGCAGCCGGCCCAAGACCTCCGGTCCCACAGAAAACGAAGCTTGGCCCGGGGGGACCAAACACGAAAAAACGACTGCAGCATCGTTCGCCGGATCGGCGGAGCCCCCGGCGACCCAGATCTGATCGCCCTCGGCGGCGCCGCTCCAGGTCAGAGTAAGTGGTTGAGAGCGCTCGATGCTCGCTTGTTGCAGACTCCAATCGGGCTCCGGAGGGATTTGCAGCTCAATCTCGAATGCCCCTATATCCGTTCCGCCCGCGCCCCTGAGGCGGGCCGCGCCCTCTGCGTCGAGTAGGCCTGCGTTCGAGTTCTGTTCCAACGAGCCGAGGTAGCCCAGGTAGCCGGGGTGCGGGCCGGCACGAGGAGGGAGATTCCGCTGGCCGGCCGCCGTTGACAGGATCAACCGCCCCCCGGCGTCCAGGGCACGCACCGAAGGCGACCCGCCGTAGACAGCGCTGGTCTCGTAGAGCGCCCCGCGTCGGGCTGAGACTCGGCAGGCGCCGGGAGGAACAGTCGCGTAATCGGAATGAAAGGCCCAGGCACCCCCGGCTTCTTCGCTGAATACGGCATAGGCCACGTCGAGATTGGCGATTCCGCCGGATGCCAGGTGACGACGGTCGCGCGAGACGACCGCCGAGCCCAGTCTTCCGCCGGCACGCAAAGCGGCGCTAGCGGGCGCGCCGGGATCGGCGCAAGCTGCGCCGTCCTCGCTGATCGAAATCGTCGCATCGTTGCTAACGATTCCGCCAGCGCGAACAGCCACGGGCACGTAGCATCCGAGTGGCGCGTCAGCAGGGATGTCGAAAGTGATTTGGTCGAGCGCTGTGCAGCAAGGCGAGCGACCGCTATAGCGCTTCACCGTGACCGGCCTGCCTCCGACCCAGATCTCAACCGTTACGGGCAGATCTCCAGCCTGCGGCGCGACGTTGTCCGGGTTCAGCCCCGCTCCCAATCCCGTGCCGTAAAGGATCACCGTCTCACCAGGTCGAGCCGAGACGTCGGCCGAGTTAACGAGCAGCCCGGTAGACTCGACGTTCTGTACGACGCCCGGGCCAAATCCGCTCGAGTTGATCGTGAAGGCGCCGAAGCTGGACTCGACGACGTTCGCCGGCGAGAAATTGCCAATTTCGCCATCGTATGTGACCCGCACGGACACCCTTCCGAGCGGAGCATCCGAAGGCATGACAGCGTTCACCTGATCTTGACGGACAAATAGGGGAATCGCCGCCACGCACCGATCTTGCTGACAGACTTCGATGGATACCGACTCTAGAGTCGTAGCAAGAGGAAACGCTTTCACCGAAACACCGGACTCCGGACCCAAATCTCGACCAAATAAGGAGAAGATCGAACCACGCGCGATCGATCCGTTCGGGAGGCCCGCTGGAACGAAGCTGGCAGCGTTGAGAACGCCCCGATAGAAGACAAACGGCTTAGCCCGCACGGTGGGAACGGCGGCGATCACACAGACTAACGCAACACACAAACGACGCAAGGCCAGCAACCCTAAAATGATCTCCAGAGCCTAACTCGAATGTGGGAAAAGAACAAGCGCGTGCGCCAAAGGGTCGGCTACTGAGGGCGAATCGCGATCGTCACCACATTCGATGAAATGCCGCCCGTGGTGAGCTGCACGTCGACGGCGCCTCCCGAGGGCGTTCCTTGGGCGATTTGTACGTTTACCTGATAGACCCCCGCGAGTCCCGGAGCTAGTCCGGAGAAAACGACCGGCGCTTCGACTCCGCCGATGGTCACGCGCGGCTGTGCCTTGGTGGTCGCGAAGGGGTTGATCGGAGCCACGGCGCCGGAGTCCGGCTGATTGATCACCGGACCGAGGCCGATCGCGAACAACGAAAGGAACTCTCCGACGGCGGCGGGACGTCCGCCGGGAACGGCGCCTTCGGGAGCAGGGACGGCGGCCGTTCCGGCTATCAGGATCGCGCCTTGACCCGAGCCGGTTTGGCTAAGCGAGAATAGGCCGGGATCGAAAGGGGCGACGAAGACGCGTTCCGGGTCGGATGCTTGGCCGTTCTTGCGCACAACGACGTCGACCCAGTCCTGATCGGCGATCTCCCAAGGAGTCTGGAAGTTGATCTGGTTGGGCGAGACGAAGATCAGCGGAGCCGGGAAGCCGTTGACTTCGACGCTGACGCCGGCAAGTGTTGTGGGCAGCGGGAGGCTGGTCGCGACGGCAAGCTCGTCGGCGAGGCCAGAGCCGAAGAGTGAAGGATCAGAGCCGGGGACGAGCCAACGGCCACCGAACTTGGCCGTGTCAATGACGCCGCCTCCGTTAATGACTACGGCTTGTCCCCCGTCGGCCGCGGAGGGGCGGTAGACCAGTCGGTGGCCGTTGTTACGGACGTTGGGGTCCGGCAGGGACGACTCGGCGGAGGCGGTGAGAAGCACGGCGCCGAAGTCGGTCCGTTCACAGGGAATGCAAACTTCGAAGGCGCTGCTGACGACTTCTTCCGCGGGTAGCTCCCCGAATTCGCAGTGCAATTCCTCGGCGGCCGCGGAGCACATAGGGCCCGCGTTGGCGAAGGTCGCGCCCGGGACCGCGCGTCGGACGCGCGCGGTTGTGTCGGGCGCGTCACTGAGGCCGTAGTTGGCCACCGTGAGGCGCGCGGCCTGACAGACGGAGCATCCGCCGATCGCGGTTTCGCGGGCCGGTCCGTCGAGATTGACGAGGGAACGCAAATCGGCGGCGGGTTCGCCGCCGAATATCTTGACGTCGGAGGCGAGCAGCGGCTCGCCTTCGAGGTTAGTGGCACGAAGCTTAGCGCCGGCCGTAATACGGAGTCGCCCGGGGCGCACGTCGGTTTCGATGATGACGTCCCAGCGGTCGCCGCCGTTGAGCGAGGCGCGTTGGCACACGACCGTGTCGACACCGAGCCCGTTGAAGACGGGCCCCACGCGGATGCGGCACTCCTGTTGAGGCGTAACGATGCGCGGGTTCGTGAGCATGGGGGAAAGTTTGCTCTCGAGACGCAGTTGGGCGGCGGACGCGTCGTTGGGATTGCGGACGGCGATGAGGATGCGAGTCGTACGTCCAATCTGGCTTGCTCCCTCCTCGCTCAACTCCGAAACCGCGGATTCGGATTCGAGCGAGACACCGAGATCGAGGCGAATAAGCGGGTCGGGCGGAAGAGGTACCGGCAGCCGATCACTAGGCAGGATCGCGACCAGCGCGGAGTCCATTGCTTCGCCTTCGACCTCATTGGCCGTCGCAACGGCGCGATTGCGTACGATCACGTCCGAGCCGAAAGAGCGATCGGGCCGGGCGGGAACGCGCAGAACCACTCGACTCTGCGGTTGCAAGACGCCGGGCGAACTGTCGCCGACGGCGCAGGTGAGCCGACCGAAAGACGGATCACCGCAATCAATGACCCCGAGCGACGCGGTCGGAGCGCCGCCGGGACCGCCGGGGAAGCTCCAGCCGTCGGGCAGAACGTCCTCTAAGGTGACACCGCTCAGCGGCGCGAAACCGGTGTTCGTAACCACGATCTCGAAGAATACTCGCGTGCCCTGAGCGACCTTGTCGTAGCTTCTGGGATCGAAGGCGGGACCGACGCGACCGCGCGAGCCCCCGGAGAGGCGCTTGGAGACCGACAGCCCGGCTTGGACCTTCGAGAGGCCTAGTATTCCGTCTCCGCTTCCTGTGTCGTCTTCGGCGATACCTACTGAGGCGATCGAGCCGCAGGACTCTTCGTTGTGGCGCGTGCGGGTCCGGCGCGAGGCGGAATCGCGGACACTGCTGCCTTGCTGCCTGACGGAGCGGCGACCGGCGCCTTGTTCCTTGCGCAGCGACGCTGCCGACGCGGTCCCGTAGAGCTCTCCGAGCGTGAAGACCTCGAGACGGGAGTCGATGCGGGCGCCGGGTCCGTCTTCTTCAAAGGAGACGCCGTAGCCGATGAGCGAGCCCGCATTGGACTCGATGAGCTGGTCGACGTCGCGGCCGGCGTTGAAGCCGGATCCGGGATCGAAAAATGTACGGAGCTGGGACGGCGGCCCGAGCCCCCCTGGAACGGTCTGTGCGACGCCCGCCGCCGCGGCGGAGTCGCCGGGCGCGAATGCGTCCGGGGCCGGGAGCACGGCTAGGAAGCCGTCGACGGCGCCCTGTACTTCGAGAGGCTGCTCTCCGGAATCGCCGATGGGGAAATCGGGTGAATTGGTGCCGCCCGTGAGAAGGATCGTGTCGAACTCGCCGAGCGTCATGCCGAAGGGACGGTCGAAGCGTTCGCCCCCGAGGTAGGTTCCGTAGAGCAACTCGCCGGCCCGACCGAAAGCCGCCGCACAGGCGTCGACCTCGCCGCCGTTGGCGGATTGGACGGCGTCGGACGTGACGGGGAGATCTTCGCTGGAGGTTTCGCACGCAAGCACGGCGCGTCCGTTGACGTCGACTTCAAGGTCTTGGGCGAGCTCGTCGCCCGAACCTCCGTAGAACGTCGACCAAAGGAAGCCGTCGCCGCGGTCGTTGAGCTTGAAGATGACGGCGTCGCTGTCTCCTCCGCCGAAGGTCGGTTGGGCGACGCCCGGCGTGGTGGGGAAGGTCGCGCCGAAGGTGGAGCCGACGACGTAGACGTTGCCTTCGGCGTCAACGCGAATACGCTCGGCGACGTCGCGCTCAGCCGTACCGAGGTAGGTAGAGTAGACGAGGGCGGAGGCGTCGGGCTGCAGCTTGGCGATGAACATGTCCCGGTCGCCCGCGAGCGTCCTCTGCATGGCGTCGGGCGTGGTGGGAAAGTTCGCGGAGTCCGTCCAGCCGACGACGTAGATGAAGCCGTCGCGATCGACGGCGATTCCCATGATGTTGTCCGTGCCGTCGCCGCCGATGTATGTGGAAGAGACGATGTCGACCCCGTCGGGCGAGAAACGGGCGATATAGCCGTCGTTGAGAATCGAGCTGCCTTTCTCGGTTTGGAACCCGCCGACGACGGGCATGGTCCTCGTCGCGGCGTAGCCGGCCGCGTAGATGAACCCGTCATCGTCCAGCGCCACGGCGAGAAAACGGTCGTCGCGATCACCGGGAATCTGGCGGCTGAAGACGACGGGGTCGATGATCAGCTCGCGGGACCGGTCGTAGTCGCCGACGCGCATGCCGAAGGCGCCGCTCTCCAGTTGGCGGTAGGCGGCTGCTACGGGCTCTCGCGCATCGCCGCGCATTTGGTAAGCGACGGGCCTGGCTTGTCGCCAATTGGCGCCCGAAGCGAGCAGCAAATCCCCGTTCGCGCCGATCCGGAGCCGTCGGCCGTCTTGCTCTATGAACCGAATCTGGGCGGGGTCGGCGCCGGGCGCGACGACGAAGTCGTACTCCAGCCCCTGCGGGACCCCGTAGTAGTCAATCGCGACTCCGGGATAGACGTCAGCGTAGCGAACGCGCGCGTACGTCGTGTTGACCCGGGCGGTACCTTGGTCGCCGCCGAGGAGGTAGTGCACCTGTCCTCCATCCGGATCAGACCCGTGGGGCGTCGCCTGAAGGTTGGCGCCCAACCAGCGCAGGCCTATCTTCTCGATACTATGAGCAGCCGGTCCGTCGCTGGCCGCGCCTCCCCAGACGCCCGAGCGTGCAGCGCGGGCAGTTCCAGCGTGCATGGAAAAACCGTCGGGAGCCAGCAGGTACGTTCGCTTGGCGCTGACGCCCCAATAGCGGTCTCGACCCTCGGGCGACGGATGGAAGCGTAAGGATTCGCCCGCCGCCTGGATGGACGACACGCCCAGCAGAATCGAAACGTGGAGCAACAGAGGCAGAAGTCGGCTCACGGAACCACCTCACTATAGGAATCCTAGCGTCGCCCCAAAGTCGGCGTGGCCGTAGTATAGCCGCAACTAACCGCGGGAAGGTTGAATCGCGGAGGTCTCGAGAGTTCGGAGACGCCGTGCCTCTCATGCGCCGCAAGCCCCTGCGTGTGTATCGGGTCGGTCCTATTTATTTATCTCGAAGGACCCGACGAGACTGCTAGCAGTTGCTCGATTCCGGCGGGTTGTGCCGTGCGAGGGCGCAAGCACTGATTCTGCAAGTCACGAAATGGGCAAAAGGAGGGCTCGCCTCCAAGTAGAGCCGCTCCACCAGGACAGCGTCGTTGCCGCTCACGCCCCCTTAGACTGCGTCGAGCGGGATCCGGTTAGCTCAATTTCTGCTCCCGTATGAGGAAGCCGCCTGAGTCATGGGTGGTCGCTAGGCTGCGCGAACGAGAGAAGGTGCTCTGCGCGTGCCCGGATCAGCGAGAACACCGGGATTAGCGGAACTGCCCTCGCTGACTGTTCGCGTCCTGCCCGTGTTTTCGCCTTCCATCTCACTCCGTTTGGCTCCGGCACCGAAGCAGACGCATACTCCGCTGGGCGCGGACGGACGCTAGGTCTCCGCTAGCGTAGACGACGAGACAAGACCTTCGGCGGTTCTAAATTCACCACGTCGACCAGAGTCGTGTATCCAACGACAGCCGGCGGCGAACTGTGGGTCGGTCGGTCTCCCGACGGATTGCTGCTCGCAGCCCGCGCACTCGGCACGCGCGACTCTTCTCAAGCCATTAAGGGAGCCCAGGTCGCACCGCGATCGTTACATCCTCTCGGCTGCGAAGAACCGTGCCGTCGCCGCAATCGACCTCGATCGCGATCGATACGGCATCTCCCGGCGTCACGTCGGAAGGAATCACCGCGTTGACTTGATAGACTCCGACCAACGTCGGGTGGAGCACTGGGGAGGCCGTCGCGGCTCTACCGTCGATCAAGACGCGCACTGTCTTTTTCGGGACCGGCAGAACTGGGTTTCCTTCCGGGTCGAACCCGGGAACGTCGCCTGTGGCCGGAGGCGACGGGACGGGCCCCAGGCCGTTCGCCCAGATGATGATCACGCTTTGGGTTGCAGCCGGCTTGGTGGGCGTCTCACCCAGCGAGCGTTCCGGTTGAGCGAAGCTACCGTCCAAGTTCTGAACAATCGCTCGGCCCGGCCCGAAGTCGAATGTAAAGATGCCGGGAGAGGCTAGAGCGACATCGACCGAGAACGGCTCGCTTGAAGCCGGCATCCCTGATTCCGACGAGTGAACCTGCACATCTAGTGATCCACCCCTGACGTCGAGGTCCCACGGCGCTTGAACATTGGCCTGGTCAAAATCCCCCTCGAACGCACCGAACAACGCAGCTTTCTTTCCTTGGAACGTGACGGAGAAACCGTCGAGATTCGTGCCTAGCGGAACCGTGGCCCCGGTCGCCGTCTGTTCAACGAATAGGCCAAAGACGGAAACGATGGAACCGGGCGAGACTAGCTGACGAAAACCCGCGGCGTCCACCACGCCGGTCACCTCATGCGCTTTGGCGGACACTGTCAATCGTCTGGGACTCTTCGTGATCGTGAGGCCGGGGACGACCACAAGGCCCGTCTCGTCCACCGTGCCGGTCCCGGACTGCGCGCCGTCGCCCCCGTCTAAAGGCTGCAAGACCCACGCAAACACTGAACCCGGTCTCGGGCGGAACTGCTGAGGTCGGCGGATCGCGACGTCGGCCGTGGAGCGGTCGAACGTAGGAACGCTGTTTTCGACCGCAGATTCGCTCCTCAACGCAACCGTAGCCGCCCATCGTTCGGGGCCGTCCTCAATCGTGTCAGTATCCCACTCGTAGTAGCCCGACCACGTGCCCCACGGTTCTCCGGTGACCGCAGTTCCGGCGCCCGTCTCGGGCTGGCGCCCTTCGATCGCCGGGTCCTGATCGTCATTGAAGAAGGCGGGAAAAGACTGGTCGCTTCGGTACCGTGTCAGCCATTCCGCGCTGAGGGCGGGCACGCGGTCCCAATGCGCGCCCGGCGCGACGATGGTGTGACCGCGCTCGTCCCAGTAGATGTGGTGGCCGAATCCGGCGTCGTTGACTCGGTGGAGTTGCTCGACGCGTTCCGCCGACCATCCCGCGATCGTTGGATCGTTGCGCCCGGCGACGATCGAGGTAAACGGCATATCGCGCTCGCTCTCCGAGATCGGAATCGACGGTTCGGCCAAGTCCCTCACGCTCGGTGAACCAGGGATCGTCGTCCGCAGATTCTGCGACCGCATTCCCTGGATTCGGCTGTCGATTGGCGGCTCGATGCCAGGTATGTAGGCGACAGCGGCGTTGTATCGCTCCGGGTGTCGGCGCGTGTTGTAGTAGACGCCGCGACCGCCCATACTTGCCCCCATCATCGAAATCCTCGTTCGATCGAGGCCTTCGGCGTCGATGAGCCAGTCGACCATCCAGTCCAATCGACGCATCGTGTAATCGGCGATCAGGGCGTCATCGGGCACCGGCTGCTCTTCGGGCAACCGGAACCGGTCGTAGCCTTCCCAGTAACCGAGCCAATAGGTCCGCTCTGCCCGCACGCCGTCTGCGCGGCGAATCAGCAAGGGATCGTCGGGAACAATCAAGAGCCCGTCGGATAGGTGAATCGGAGCTCGGCTACCGTCGGCTAAGACGGGTACGTTGTTCCAGAACGATCCCCCGCCGCCGTGTAGGCTGACGGTCGCCGGTCTCAGTCCTTCGCCGGCCGGCGAAGGGGGATCCCACAGTCGAAACGGCGCCGCTGTTCCATTCGAGTGTTCATTGCCCATGACTGGGTAGTCGGGCCGATTCCGACGGTCGCTCGCGCGCCCGTTGATCCAGTGCGCGAGGATCCGATAGGACCGGCCTCGAAACATCCCCGCGCTTTGAAGGTGACACTGGATGGGCTCGATCTCTTGGACCACTGGGCCAATGGAGTTGTCCGGCCTCACGTCCTGGCTGCCGTCTTTGACGACGGCGAAGTAGCGCGGCCCAGCGGCCTGGGGCGTGTGGCCGAACACGGCCTCGTTGTCAGCAAGCTTGTACTGCCCGCCCGCGCCGTCGGGCACGCTCCAGTTCAGCGCGGGGGCGATCAGTTTCAAGCGAGCCGCCTGCCAGTCCTCGGGAAAAAGGCGACCGAGTCGAGCGGCCTGACTCACGTCAGTGATCGGCCTAGTGGCCCCGTATACCCAGTAGGTGTCTGGCGTCGGGCTGGTGTCCTCCCAAACCAGCCAAGTCTGCCCATCGGCGTACCAAGCTCTCAGGTTGGTCTGACCTCGGACGGTCGCCGATGAAAGGCAAACGATTGCGGCGCTTATGGCTAGTCGGGACAGGTACGCCATGGGGTGAACCTCGGAATAGCGCTTGATGCGCTCCTTCAAGTCCGACCAGAAGGACTCGTCGCAGCAGACGTTATCACGAGTCGTCAGTCATCGGACCGAGAAAGCATCAAGAATGGAGCAAGACCGGCCAACCAGCAAGGACCCCGCAACGGCTCCGGCCGGCGCTCAGCCAGGCTGGTCGAGTAAGCATAGGAGACCGATTTCGGCCGCGTCCAGGGACACTCGACGAAACAGCGAAATCGCGAAGTCGCTGAAATCGAACAGTCGCCGTACTCCGCGAAACCTTGTCAAGTACCTTGACCCCAACTGCGAACGGTCATGCAACGTTGTAGATCGAGCCCAAGGATACTCGACGCGCACACCAAGAGAGGGGACTCCTGCTGTTCCATCGAACAGCCAGACGCCCGAGCAATCAGAGTCGCTGCCGCATACGCGGGCTTTAGAATCACTCGTTGCGGATCGCGAGGATGGGATCGATGCGGGCGGCGCGTTGTGCGGGGACGAGTCCGGCCGCACTTGAGACTACGATCAGCGTCACGACGGCCGCCGATGCGATCCACGGGTCGGTTCCTTCGATGCCGTAGAGTTCGCTCGATACGTACCGGCCCAACGCGAGCGCGGCCGGGATTCCGATCGCTAGACCGATTGCGAGCAGCAGCAGGACCTCTTGCATCACTAGCCAGATCACGGAACCACGCGGCGCTCCGAGGGCCATGCGCAGGCCCATCTCTTTGGTGCGGCGCGCGACCGAGAAGGCGATCACTCCGTAGAGGCCGATCGACGCCAACAGCGTCGCAAGCAAGCCGAAGCCGGCTGACAGCAGCGCCACCAGCCGCTCGGTCAACAGCGTCTCGTCGAGCTGCCCGCCCAGCGTCTTCATCTGATAGACCGGCATCGACGCGTCCAGGCTCTTGATCTCGCGCCTCACGGCTGCGTACGCCGAGGCCGAACCGAGCGTCGCGCGCACGTAGAAGGCCGCCGACCCGTTGCCCCAGTTGGGGAGAAACACCTGACGTCGAACGCCCTCGCGCGGTCCCTCGTAGAGCGTGTCCTCGACCACGCCGATAATCTCGACGTCCAGTTTGGTGTTCGGTCCGCCGCCTCGACCCAGATGCCGGCCGACCGCACTGCGATCACCGAAGTAGTGCTCGGCGAACTTGCGGTTCACGATCGCGACCTTCGCGTCTTCTTTGACGTCGCGCCGATCGAAGTCACGCCCTTCGAGCAGGGTGACGCCCATCGTCTCGAAGTAGTCCGGCGAGAGCGCATTCATGTAGGCCTGCATGTCCTCGCCGTCTTCAGCCTCGTGCCCTTCCACCTTGATCGTGCTGTCCCACTCGTTACCGCTCAGCAGCGCCACCGAGGCCAGCGAAGCCGACTTCACTCCCGGGACCGCGCGCAGGCGTTCCAGCAACTCTTGATAGAAATGGACCACGCGTTCGGCGTCGTAACCGTTGAGCGCGGGCGCAAGCTGGAACGTAACCAAGTTTTCGATGTCGTCGAATCCCGAATCGGCGGTCTTCAAGTTGTTGAGGCTGCGCACGAACAGTCCCGCGCCGAACAGCAGCAGAAAGCACAATGCGATCTGCGACGCGACCAGCCCTTTGCGCAGGAACAGCGAACCGCCCGAGCCGGCGATCGACCCGACGGCGTCCTTGAGCGTGCCGAACAGATCGGGTCGGCTGGCCCGGAGCGCCGGCGCCAGCCCGAACGCCAGCCCCGTGAAGAGCGTCAGGCCGAGAGTAAACAGTAAGATCCGCAGATCCGGCCAAGGACTGATCAGCAAAGGATTACCCTCGGCCGGAATCATCGCCAACAGACCGCGCGTCATTCCTAGCGCTACCAGGATGCCCGCTAGGCCGCCTAGGGCTGAGAGCAGCAGACTCTCGGTCACCAACTGACGCACCAATCGGCTTTGCGTCGCGCCCAGCGACAGACGCACTGCGATCTCCTTGCGTCGCGCGAAGGCTCGCGCGATCAGTAGATTCGCGACGTTGGCGCAGGCGATGAGCAGGACCAGACCGACCATCGCCATCAGCACGACCAGCGCCGTGGAGAACGAATTGCGCAGACCGGAGTAACCGGTAGCGGCCTGCTCGACGTGAATCGTCCCCTCCAGGAAACGCTCTCGGGCATAGGGCGACCAAGTGCGCGCCGCCTCCAGGGTGGCTTCGTATTCGCGCGTCTGCCGGAAGAGCACCTGCATCGGGGCCTGGGCCGACTCTGCCGTGTAGCCGGGCTTCAACCGTGCGAAGACCTGTACCCAGCGCGTCCGTCGGTCGTCGTACTCGAACCAGTTCCAGCTTGGTGCGATCACCTCCTTCATCAAGACCGGGACCCATAGCTGCGGCGAGCGCACCGGATCGAGTCCCCAGAAGCCCGGCCCCGACACGCCGACGACGACCATCGGGTGGTTGTTGACGAGGATCTTGCGGCCCACCACGTCGGGATCGGCTTGGAACCGGTTGACCCAATAGTCGTGCGCGAGCACCACGACGGAATGGCTTCCGGCGGCCTGCTCATCCTCCTCGGCGGAGAACAGGCGTCCGGCCGCGGCTCTGACGCCGAGCATCGAGAAGTAGTTTCCCGAGACCAGTTCGGCTTGCACGCGCTCCGTCTCGTTGTCGATGCTGACCGAGGTCGACATCAGTCGTCGGCAGAGTACGTCCGAGAGGGGTTCGGCCTTCTCTAGATAGTCGCGATAGATGGGGTAGGAGTGCATCCGGCTGCCCATGTTGCTGCCGTTGTGCGAGCCGCGCTGGTAGAGCATGACGAGCTGCTCCGGTTCCTCCACCGGCAACTGGCGGAGCATGAGTTGGTCCATCAGGGTGAAGATGGCGGTGTTGGCGCCGATGCCCAACGCGAGGGAAAGAATTGCGACGGCGACGAAGAGCGGGCTGCGGCTCATGCCGCGAAAGGAGTAGCGCAGATCCCGGATGAAATCGCTCATGGCTATCTAGTACGCAGATTGTGCGGATTCGTTTGGCGGTGGAGCGCCTATTTGAGGATTTCTTCAAAAAAATCGACGGCGGCGTCCGCGTCCTTCTGTCCGAGCCAGAACGCCGCCTTCTTGCGCACCTCGGGATTCGAGTTGCTGCGGGCGATTTGAATCAGCAGCGGAACGCCTTCGTCCGCGGGCAATTGGCTGAGTGCGAAGACCGCCTTCTTCTTCACGTCCGTGTCCGGGTCGTCTTCCACCGCGTCGGTGATGGTCGCGGCGGCCTTCTCTCCAGCCTTCTTGCTGAGCCAGAACAGCGCCGCTTTCCGGACCGTAGGACTCTCATCGCGTCGAGCCAGCCGAATCAGCTCGTCGGTCGCCTGAGGAGCCGGGCTGACGCTGATCGCGAAGACCATTTTCTTGCGCAGCTCGGGTTGCTTCTGCGTCCGCATGAGGTCGCGCAACGCCTCGAAGCCGTCTTGACCACGCGCCGCTCCGAGCCAGAAGACCGCCTTCTTGCGCACGTCGAGCGGTCTCCCTTCTCTCGCAAACCGATCGAGCGCAACGACGGCGCTCGCCCCTCGGTGTTGGGCGACGGCCGCGACCGCCTGCTCGGCGACCCGGCTTGCTTCGCTTTCGTTTCCGACGCCGTCGTTCGTGACCAACCGGGAGAGGTACTTGACGCCGGCGTCGGGATCGACCGAGCCTAGCCAATGAACCTTTCGCCCTCCGGCGTCGAGCGCGCAGTCGGCCGAGAATGCGCGGACTTTGACGATGCGTCTTTGGTCAGCCCGCATCAGCACGTAGATCTCGCTTGCCGGCTCCAATCGCACCGGCCCGGAGGCGGTCCGACCGGCATGTACGTGTCGATCGCCCTCTAGAGAGCAGACGCCGCAGCAGGATTCCCCGTGGCCGTAGCAACACATCGAACCGCTGCCGTCGACGCGCGCCGTCGCGTAGCCGATCCATACCGCGTCGTCCGTCCGGCGGACGAGTTCGTCCATAGTAGTTGCGAGTCCGGCGCTCGGGACGACCGCTTGGACGTCGCCGTTCTGAATTCCGGGCGGATGAGAACCGGGAGTTTGCGCGAACGCCGCCCCGGCGGCAACTAGCCCCGCCAAGACCAACTTACAGAGGCGCCGATTGAGTCGCATGATCTCGCTCCTTGTCTACAGGCGGCCTACTGACCGAGGATTTCCAGCAGATAGTCTTTGGCTTCCTGACTGCGCATCTGACCGAGCGCCTTGACGGCTTCTTCGCGCAGCTCCGGGTTCGTCTCCGCCCGAGCCAGCCGGATCAGCGCGGCGGCATCCTTGCGCAGGAAAAGCGCCTTGATGACCGCTTCTTTGTCGTTGTCCGAGGTCGTATTCGAATACAACGACGAGAGCGTCTCGACCGGTGTGGTGCGGATCATCCCGAGCTGCTTGATGGCGTCCTCCCGCACGTCCGCGTCGGCGTCGCTCTTGGCGATCTGCGCTAGCCGAGCCGAATCCCTCGCGACGAAGAAGGACCTGACGATGCGCTCTCTCACCTCCGCGGATTGTTCCTGGCCGTAGAGGCTCCACAGCTCGTCGGTCGCCCGCATCACGCCCAACTGCTTGACGGCCTCTTCACGCAGGTCGGGGTCCGGCTCTTCGCGAGCCGCTTGGACCAGCTTGTCCCGCGCGCCGGCGACCATGAAGCTCTTGAGGACCCGTTCCTTGACCTCCGCGTCCTGGGCCGCGGCGTAGATTTCGGCCAGCAAGTCGTTGTTCTCCTCGCCGCGCAGAGTGCCGAGATATTGGACCGCCTTCCTCTGTAAGGAGGGATTGGCGGGATCCTTGGCGACCCGTACCAGCGCTTGCTTGCCCTCGGCGCCGCCGCTGTGGGCCAGCACGAAAAGGGCACGGGATTTGACCTTGTCCGAGTGCGCGCCTGTCAGTACCTGTTGCAACAGCGGCAGGGCGCGCTCTCGATCCGACTGCATGAGGGAGTTGATGGCGATCAGCTTGAGGTCGTCGTCGGCTTCGAGTTCGGGCTCTACTTCCATACCGGCGCCTTGCCGCAAGGTCAGCTCAAGCGCCCGCGCGTCGTCGAGCCATGCGCTCTGGGGGAACGACCGCTTCAACAGTTCGAGCGTGGCGAGAGCTTCGGAGTTCAAGCTGCGCTTCTCTTGCGCATACGCTTTCCAATAGAGCGCGGCGTCGGCGCGATTTCCGCCGTCGGCCGCGATGCCGTCAAACGCACGGATCGCTCTGGACCAACGCTCTTCGTTGATGAGGTTGGTCGCCTCGCGGTATCGGTTCTCCTCCGCGGTTTGCGCGATTGCGGCGATCGCTACCGCCGCCAGCAGCAACAGGTTCCGTAGGGGAGGGAGATGTTTCTTGTTCATGGGTTCCTCTCTCTAAAGCGCTTCTTCCAACGCCGTGCGTCCGTCGTGATCGTCCGCTTGGAAGATCTGGATTTTGAACAGCAGCCCAGGCCCCTCGATGCTTTCCCTGAGACGATCGAGGTCGGCGGGACGGCTCCGAGCCGGAGCGTTGCGGAGTTCGATCAGGACTCGCTCAATCTCCTCCAGCAGAAAGAGCAGGGCGTGGCGCTGGGCCAGCCGAGCCGTCTGCTGGTAGAGCCGGTTTTCGGCGAGTAGTTCCGCAGCCGTCTCCTTCTGCCGGGAGACGTCCACAACCTCCGCGCCGGGGGCGTTGATCAGCTCAGCCAGCAGCAGGTGCGAGCGGTCAAAGTGCTCGGCTACCGCTAGAAGCAACAGCCTCTGCCGAGCCCCGTCCGACAGGCCGACGACGGCGGGCTCGGGCGTCCGCCATTGGAGGTAGCCCATACCCGCGAGCCCGACGAGCAGGCACGCCGCAACGGCCATCCACTGTCGGTTTCGCTTGATCGCCGCGGCCTCGCGACGCTCGGCTTGGAGGCTTCGGTCGACGCGCTCCCACATCCTTTCGCCGAAGGAAGCATCGAGCCTGGGAGCGGAACTTGGCTGAACGGAGTCGAGCAGCGCGGAGAGATTCTCGAACTCCTTGCGCACCGATTCGTCTTCGGCGAGCAGGCGTTCGATCTCGTGCCGGTTGGACGCCTCGCCGTAGTAATAGGCGACGAGTTTCTCTTCGAGTTCTCTCATCTTTCGGCTCCCACGTGCGGGCGCAAGGCGGCGCGCAGTCGCCGCACGGCCCGGAAGACGGCTTGCTTGGTCGCTTCGGGCGACTTCTCCAGGACTTCGCTGATCTCGGCGGTGCTTTGTCCTTCGACGTGACGGAGTAGGAACGCCGTGCGCTCCAGCTCGCTCATTCGCGCCAGCTCACCGTCGACGACGCTCTGGAACTCCCCGTCCAGCAAGGGGCGGTCCGGCTCCCAGCGACGTCCGAGATTCCACTCGCTTTCGGGGGCGTGGATTCCGTTGATGCTGTCTTCGAGGTCCTTTGCGCGCTTGCGCTTGCGCAGCAGATCGAAGGCGCAGTTCTTGGCGATGCGGTGGAGCCAGGTTCCAAAGCCGGACCGGGACTCGAAGTTCGCTATCGCGCGATGGGCTCTGAGGAACGCTTCTTGCACGACGTCTTCGGCGTCCGAGCGATGCGACGTGAGATGGAAGGCGAGACGAAAGACGGCGGGGGCGTGCCGCTCCACGAGAGCGCGGTAGGCCTCCGTCGATCCCTTTCGGGCCTGGTCCACGAGGACAGCGTCGCTGCCGTTCACGTCCCCTTAGACTGCGTCGAGCGGGTTCCGGTTAGCTCGATTTCCGCTCCTGAGTGGGAAACATCGGGAGCAGGTCCTAGATTTCGCCGGAGAGCGTCGGACTAGTGTTGAGGCTATACTGACGCCGGTTTGCGCGTACTGCTTTTCTTCCTCGCCGTGCCGCTGTCGGCACAGACTCCTTGTGCCGGACTTGCCGACCTGGAAGATGTCACTTCGGCGGAGCAATCCGGAACTCGGTGCCAGATTTCCGTCACGCTCCGACCGTCGCCCGGTTCCGAAATCACATCCGAGATCTGGATGCCGGCTGCCGCCGATTGGAACGGCAAGTTCCTCATGGTCGGCGGCGGAGGTTTCGTCGGCAGCATCAATGCCGGTGGAATGACGCGAGGCGTCCGCGAAGGCTATGCCAGTGCGTCCACCGACACCGGCCACGTTGGCCGCGGCGGCGAATTCGCGCTTCGCCATCCGGAGAAGGTCGTTGACTTTGCCTTTCGCGCCGTGCACGAAACGGCCATCAAGGCGAAAGCATTGATAACCCTCTACTACGGACGCAAGCCGCGCCTTTCCTACTGGCATGGTTGCTCCACCGGTGGACGTCAGGGCCTGATGTCTGCGCAACGCTACCCAGAGGACTTCGACGGAATCATCGCCGGTGCACCCGCAAACAACCAGATTTTTCTATGCGCCTGGCGTATGCGTCTGTTGACGACCGCGCTCAAGTCGCCGAAACACGCGCTTCCACAAGAGAAGTTGCGATTGCTCAACAACGCAATCCTCGACCAATGTGACGCTGAGGACGGCGTCAAAGATCGTCTTCTCGAAGATCCGAGCGATTGCGACTTCGATGCAAGCACCGTGAAGTGTAGCGGCCTCACGACTGAAGGTTGCCTCACGGTTCAGCAGCTGGAGACAGTCGCCGCCGCCTACACGGACATCCGGGACTCGTCCGGTCAGCCGCTCTATCCGCGCCTGCCGCCCGGCGGAGAGTTGAGTTGGGTCCTTCCCCCGGAGGACGGCGAGCCGGGCCAGATGGACATCGATATGTTCCGCTACATCGCCAACCAAGACCCGTCTTGGGATTGGCGCAGCTTCAACCTCGAAGAAGATGTGCGACGAGCACTCCGGAACGGGAAAGCGATTCACGCGGTTGATCCCGACCTAGCCGAGTTCAGGGCGCACGGCGGCAAGCTTCTCATCTACCACGGTTGGAGCGACGGAGGTTCAGGCGGCGCGATCTCCGCTTACAACACCATCTCCTACTACCAGTCTGTCTTGGAACATATGGGGCCCGACCAGGACGACTGGCTTCGTCTCTTTATGGTCCCCGGCATGGCCCATTGTGGCGGCGGCACGGGCCCCAATCAGTTCAATGCATTGGCCGCTCTCGAACGCTGGCGCGAGCTGAATCAGGCCCCCGAATCCATCACCGCGACCAGGGTCAACGAGCACGGCGCTATCGACATGACTCGTCCGCTCTGTCCGTACCCGCAACAAGCCGTGTACGAAGGAAGGGGTAGTACGAACGACGCCGGTAACTTCACCTGTGCCGTCCGAGGCAATTGAGCACGGAGCAGCCTGTCGAACGCCAGTTTCTTGCTCGGAGAACTCCGGCCGATCGGGCAACGGGCTACCGGCGGTGTTGAGCCCCGCTCAGGTCGTTTCCTCGAATGGGAATCGCGGAAGAACTCCGTCACGATGTCCGTGTTTTGTCCGTATTCGCATTCCACTAAGCGCCGTCAGGCTCCACGAAGATCAGCGAAGACGTCGCGTTTTCAGTCTCACTCCGTTTGGCTCCGACACTCAAACAGACTCGTATTCCGTTGGTCAACTCGTCGACTTGTTCTGCTCGGGATGTCAGATTCAGGCTGGGCGGCGGGGCTGACTCAACACTAGTCGACTAGTCGGGATTTGGCGAGGATAGCGGTTGCCTGGAGTCGGGCTAAGAGACCAACTCTGACCTTGTGCTCCAACGTTCTCACAGGCGACGAAGCTTGAGCGCCCGCACTTCCGTGAAGCGGTGCCGGAGGAGGTAGCGCCGGGTTGCGACATCCCCGCGAAGAATTATTTCCTGAGGACGAAGGGAGACTCCTCAGCTTTCCGTTCTAGCGCATAGAACGGCAGCCACCGACAGGACCTGCTTGCGAACCTGGTGGCTCGCTGCCGCCAAGTTGCTAGCTCGTTGTGCCGACGGCTGCCGAGGAAAGAGAGGAGAAATCAAGCGCAATGACCAAAATTGGAACACGACGTTACGCGATAGGGTCTGCTGACCTGACCGCAACCATCGAAATCGAAGCGAAGAACCTCAGCGCCTTCGTTGGCGTTGTAGCGCCGCTACTCGTCGATCTTCCGGGCGATGTGAACGATCACGAACGTCCGCTAGTGCTCCTGCCCGTCGCCGGAAAACCGCTGGCGCGCAAGGTAGAGCTGCCAGGGCCCTACCCGTCCGGTTCAAGGCTCTACGTAACGTTTTCTCTGTCCTACGCTGCGGCGTCTGGGGCGGACCCCCACTACGGAGTTGCGGTGACTTCCGCCATCGGTGACCAGGACGAGTCGGCGACTCGGGCGACCTTCCCGGGATTCCGCTTTGACTACCAGTGAAGACTGAGGGAGACAAGCAATGAGGAAGTTCACTCTATTGTTCGTGACGGCTATCTTTGCCAATCTGGCCGAAGCCCAACCTGCGGTTTCGGGCCTCTTGGAAAGAACGATTGATGCAAACCTTGACGCTGTTGATGCAGGCAATGACTACAGTAGTGCCCCCGAGGACATCCTAAACGACTCGATCGAGCGCCTCTTGCTAGAGCCGACAGTTCGGAGTGTTGCTGAGCGAGCCCGCTTCAGGCGGGCTGACCTTCAGGTGGGAGCCTCGTCCGCCTCCGGCGGCGGGACGTCGGCGGTCTCCAATCCGCTGTTACCCGGAGCGATTGGTCTCGCCCTCGAGACAGGAGCGATCACAAGAAGTGTCAGTGGCACAACTACGACGCTAAAGCTCAATCCGGCCGGTCTGTTCTGCCTGAGCAGCGAGAACCGTGATGCTGTGGCGTTGCGCGAGCGAGGCTGCGGCTCCTATGATGCTGCGCGCAAGTTTGCGTTGTCGGTTTCTTTCGACTCCAGTCGCGGCGATGCGCCAGCGACCGGCCTTCAGCCCATCGGCGACCAGTTCAGTGAGGCCAGCGCCAGGATCGAAATCCTCGACAGGCGGAGCGCCAAGAGCACCGCATTTCAGAGACGGGTTCGGGGCAATTGGAACATGGCGGCACGGAATGCTGGTGTCATCGTGCGGGATTATCAACGCGACCTCGACTCGCTGGTCGGAGCCTCCGAGAGAATGGCTTTCGAAGAGCGGGTGAACGACATCCTCGCGACCTACGAGAAAAACGGCGGCAGGACCCAGGCGAAGAGGCTGTTGCTCGAGGCGGCCGAAGATCTGATTTCAATGCTACGGGCCAATGGGGCCATCCGGGGAAAACTGGCATACGCCTTGCCCACTTTCGATACCTTTGTCCGAGCGGAACGGGCTCTATGGGACCAACTCTCCTACGACTGGGTCGTCTCGGCTGAGTACAGCTACCGTCGTCCCGATATCTCCGTCGAGGGCATTGAGGGCTTTGTGATGATGGGAGAGCGGCCGCCATCGTTACACACAGCTAGGCTCATCGCCTCGAAGGGTATATCTAAGGCGAACGTCGACTTCACCCTGAATGCCTCCTCATCGTGGTTCGGCGAGGCCCGCCCGGGCATGCAAGGTCTGTGGCGCGACGCTCAAGTATCTGGAGACGCCAAGTTCATCCTTAAAGAGATCCCCGACTACGGAAGCCCGGTCTTCTCTATCGCCGCCCTGTGGATGCGGCTACGGCAACGTCCTCTGGGCATCAACATCTCCGCCTTCAACGATGCGGAGATCAACGAGCCGGGCAACATCGGGATCCTACAGGCGAAGCTTGAGCTTCCAACCACGAACGCGGCTCTGAAGATTCCCATCTCTTTCACATATGCGTCGCGAACCGAGCTTGTGAAGGAAAGCGACGTGAGAGGTCAAATCGGGATCACGCTGAACCTCGACTCGTTCTTCGCTAAGGGGCCGAGCAACCAATAGCACCTACAACTACAAGGGAGACAATCGACAATGGAGAACTTACAACATCCCGCTGGTCAAGTCAGCACTAGCGCTAGTTTCATAACGGAAGCAAATGGCAAACCTTCGGCGATTCGGCTGATGAGCCTGGGCGCTCTATTCGCGGCCGTATTGTTCGGTCTGATAGAAACGGCCCCAAGGTGGATCAAGATCTTGGACCCTGGAAGCAAGGTGATATTCACCGATGGAGGTCACGGAGTGTCGATCGTCCTAAGCTTTCTACTGGCGGCGTTTGCCCCGAAGGCTCTACAGCGCTTTGCGGAAGGCGCGACGGACGGAACGCTGGCTTTGCGGCCGGGGCCGACCCCGCCGAATCCCGCTCTGCCCGGCGGACCGGGGGAAGGCTAGAGGATTGAGGAGAACCACTGATCGTAGGCCGCGATCAAGGCAGGTTCCTCGTAGCGTCGAGCGGCCAAACGGGCTCGGCCCGACTCTGCGAGGAAAGCCTCTTCGTCGGTGAACAGTTGAACGACTGCCTCGAGCCACTTGGAACAAGTTCCGGCCGAAGGGGGGGCGTCGGATGGTGTCAGCCCCTGCGGCAGCTGCAAGGCGAAGCCGGCTCCGCTCAGTGTCTCGGGCAATCCGCCCCGGTCGCTCGCGACCACCGGAATTCCGTTCAGCAACGCCTCCGCGGCGAGCCGACCGGAACTCTCGATGAAGGAGGGCATCAACAGGACCTTCGTCACTCCCAGAATACGCCATGGGTCTTGCACCGGCTCCGTAAACAGGAGCGTAGGGATCGAGGTGAGGTCGATACCGCCTTCGCGGGCCACTTTGACGAAGCCGTCGCGCGAACCGCGCGAAGTAACTACCATGATCGGGACGTCGGCATGGCCTGGTGCAAATTCTGCGATGATCCGGGCAACAAGTGTGGAGCCCTTGTGAGGCGTCGGGTTGACAAACGTGAGGGAGGTTGGTTGCCAGACCGGCGCGACGGCGTCGCGGGCCGCGATCGGAGGAGGCAGAACATCAACCCGAGCCCCGTATCGTTCGCGATAGATGTCCGCCGTCGAAGCGCTCTCGACGAAAACGTGGTCGACACCGTGAAGAGCGCTAGGGTGATTGTACAACTCATTGCAGGGACTGTAGACGACGGTTGCCCCGACGCCGTGGGCGCGGCGACGACGGGAAAGTTCCGACCGCCATCCCACGTAGCTCAGATAGGCGTGCGGCGACGTTGTAGCCAGCAACTCGTGGAACGCCTTATCGAATCTATCGCCATCAACCAGGCGAGCGTCCGCGGCCGCCGTTTGGCCCACGTCGACGACGGTATATTGAACGCCTCTATCGGAAAACTTGTACTCTGTTTCGGCTCGCGAGCGCCATGTTACGTTGCACTGATCGAGCCACTCTGGAATCGAGAGCGGCAGCGGTCCCTCGGTGGCCGCGACCGCCAAAACATGCACCTGCCAGCCAGCAGACACAAGAAACTCGCACACTGTGCGTATCGAGCGAGCGGCACCGCTCGTGGGATCATGCGGTAGCTGCATAAACGTAGCCAGGATTGATCTACGTAACTTGCTGATTGTCATCGGGAGGTCCGAAATGGCGCAAGAACAGTCTCGCTTTGCCGCCGCCAAAGCCGAAGCACTTAAGTTATTTAAGGTTTCGCAGCGGACTAAGTCGCGACGTCATCCGGCTGACCCAATCGGAAACGTCATAGCCGTTGGAGCCGGTCCGCGGATTCGCCACGGCCGCATTCGCAAAGAAAAGACAGTCCATATATATATCGAAAGCAAACTGTTGCTGGCTGAGATTCCTGAGGAATTTCGGCTTCCGTCACGTGTGCTAGGCCTGCCGACGGATGTTATCGAGCTAGGCCCCATCAGCAAGACTAGACCGGATAGCGCGAACGAGGCTTTTGCTACTCCTATTCGACCTGTCCATCCAGGGCTGAGTATTGCCGCGTGCAACTCCGGGGGCTGCGCGGGAGCAGTTGCGTTGGGTGCAGTCACGAAGAGAGGCGACAAGCGTTTCATCCTATCATGCAATCATGATCTCTCGGACGGTGACAATGGCCAGAGCGTTCATCAGCCGAGCAAGATCGGCTTGGGTAACGAGATCGGGGAAGTGCTCGAGCATCTACCGTTAGTGGACGGCGTGGAGGTCGACGCCGCGCTAGTAGCATTGAGCGTCGAAGCGCTGCCACAGTTTCCGACTTTCGGCCGGCTCAGTTCCTCATCCCCAATTGCGCCCTCGGAATTGGCACCTGTCGTGATGGATGGGCCCAAGCACATCAATTCGCAGGGGGTGATTGTCGACGACTCGTGCGACGGCTGTCTCCCGGGAGCCAACGACGTATACATGAAGAAGCAGATCATCATATACCGAGAGGACGATGAGTTCGCGGGCCCAGGGGACTCCGGGTCCGTCGTGATCGACCGGCGTTCAGCGCAGGCGACGGGTCTTCTCTGGGGCTACAGCATCACCCGGTGGGGGGGCGGATATGGATACGCTGGCCGAATCTCGATAGCGCTCGACGAGCTTGCCGTCGAGTTGGAGGTGTAGGGTCCGACGACGGCCGAGGGTGCCGAGTCACCCTTCGCGCGGGCGGTTATCGAATACAAAGAAATCGCAGTTCGCCGGCGAACCCGCTGTTCCCTCGCGCTCGTGGAGGCCGCGCATGTCGGCCTCGTCAAGGCCGTCGATTCCGGGATCAGTGGGGTCGGCACCGACGCCAACGGCCTGGATAACCGTCAACCTGTACGCATCGGCTAGCTTCAGAAAGGCCTCGATGAAATGATAGTTGGGGATCTTCATTAGAGGGCCTGGCTGCGCATATAGATAGAGGTTGACAGTATCCTCCGATGTACGGCTTCGACTGGTCTCTGGGTCCCAAACAAGCGGGTACAGCTTTAGCTCTGATAGGTCCGGAACATCATAAACCAGCGCCTGCACCATCGACACCTCAGGCGGAGTGGCGAGGCCCCTCGGGAAGCGGTTCTCGCCACCGGTTGCCCTGCGTCGCAGCGAATGAATCTTCTTCGGGTACGGGAGATGTACAGATACTGAGATTTTGTTCGCCTGATGTGGATATGGGTCGTCGCCGCAGATGAAAGGGTTTTTGCGAAAATCAAACTCTGGATAGTCGCCGGCAGAAGCCCCTACGGCTCCCTTTAGGTCGAGACGGTCGTGACCAAGCTGATCGATGTCGAACTCTGGGTTCCACGACCCAGCCTTGGTGACGTGATGGTGTATGCGAACCGTGCGGAGTACGATCTCGTCCGCATTCATTTCGATGGCCCAAAGACCGTGCACAACAACGTTCAATTTCGTGGCCATATTCCGCTCCGATAACTTAGAACGGAGATGTTACCGCAGTGAGGTGGACAAATCAACGGGTTCGCTGCCAAAAACGTGAAAAGCTGCCCAAAAATAGGGGTGCGAGTACTTATGGGACTCGCGCAGGGAGCGTGCTGCGGTATGCAGAGCACCAGTGGCACCATGAGATTCGTCCCAGGCCGAGTAGAACTGCTGAAATAATTCCGCTGCTGCCGCCGATTCTGCGTTCCAACGGCTGGCGATGACAACCGGCGTGCCGCCCTGCCAGAAAGCCTTTACGAGGCTTTCCGCCTGCCAGGGGTCCTCACGCTCCACGGCCGCGGTCGAACATCCGGATAGAATAGCCACCTTCACGCGACCGGCTAGCTGCTCGATATGCGAGAAGTCCAAATACTCTCGCTCCCCCGCGAGCAATAGCTTGGTCCATTCACCGTCAAAAGCCGCGTGCCCAGCAAAATGGAAAAGATCTGCGCTCTGCAGACCGCTTGAGACAGCGCTCCGGGTGGCTTCAGCCCCAGAGAGCACCGTCGTCGACGGCATCCGGCTCGCAACGGCTAGCACCTCTCGCCTGACATCGGGCAGCCGAGCAAGCTGCAGGCCGCGCGTTGCTATCACGGCCGGATCTGAGACAAGGAGGGCATTTCGCAGTTTCTCCGGCGCGATAAGGCGCTCCGCCAGGAGGTAGTCTGGGCCAATTCCGGGCGAGGTCGATATCGCGTGCCTCTCGGCCAGCCATTGTCCGTTATTGGTCACTAGCGCTTCAAAGGCAACGCTTGTTCGGTCGGGCTGCACCAGGAGCCGCCTGCCACTTTCCAAGTCATCGTCAACCGGAGCAATGAGAGCCCTGTAGAGTTCGCTCCCACGTTCGCGGATCTCAGCTACTGAAGAACGAGGTGAAGACAGCAGTCGATTGAATTCGTCGGCCATCTCTTGCAACGTGTCCGCGTTTACCGAGCTCCACTCATGCCGCACTCCGCCGTCGTCTGTCTTCCATAGGGCAACTCGGTTCCCCAGCTGAGCCCAGGTCAAGACCGATGAGTTCGAATAGCGCCTTATCGACCTATGGAGACGGTCCCGTGCTTGTTCGAGATCTCGTATCTGGGCCGTTTCGCCCCGAATCGGCGTTCCGCGAAGCCATTGCCAAACGGCAAGAGCTAAGACCGGGTCGCGGTCGTGTTCGAGCAGGCCCAGGGTTAGGGTCCTGCAAATAGGTTCGACTGCGCGCCTCCAGTAGCTCCTGGCCCGGGCATCCGCAAGGCGAAGATCGGCTTGCCCAGCAATACCGACGCCCTCGATAAGCAGCCGCTTCGCGGAGTGCCAGTCGCCACGGCGCATCGCCAACTCGCCTCGGGCACGGATCGCCGTCAGGCGGACGAGTCGACTTCCGGCTGCTTCTTCTGTGTTGATCGACTCCAGAAGAGCGTGTGCCTGGTCGACCTCGTTGGCTGCCAAGCTCGCTAGCGCGCCGATGCTCGCGCTCTCAATCCTGTAGTCACGCGCTGACCTTGCGCCTGCGAATGGTTCTAAGAGCTGGAGCGCAGAACGAGCCTCCCGGGCGGCCTCCGACGACTTACCGATTCGAAGCGCGTAGGCCGCCAAGCGCACTCGCGCCATCGCTTCGGTCAATCGATTTGGCAAGAGGGTCGCGATGCCGACGGCCCGCTTTGACAGCCCGTAGGCGCAGTACCAAAGTTCCTGCTCCTCTGCGACAAGATAGAGCTCCGAGTAGAACTGGAAGAGTCGCACAGGCGGATGGAGGCCGCTCCAGAACGAGGATATTCCCGTCAGGTTGGCCTCAACCGCACCTCCGGTATCTCCCGACTGCGTCAGGACTGATGACAGCAAGCCAAGTGCTCTCAAGCGCAATGTCTCGTAGCCGCTACCCGTTGTCTGGTTGACCGCACGCTCGATCGCGCGGAGCGCTCCCTCTAGGTCGCCGACGTGGAGCAGACAAATCGCGTTCTCGATCTGAAGTTGGCCCTGAATCCACGGATAGGCTCGCAGCTCGCCGAGCTTTGCCGCCTGTTGCAGGCACTCCTCCGCGCGGAAGGATCGGGAGAGGGCGTAGACCATTTCCAGCCTGGCACGGGCTATGCCCGCTGCGTTGTCGCCGCGTGTGAAGCCCGATAGCGCACGCACGGCAGCGGATAGGCCTTCGTCCCTCTGGCCAAGTCGATTCAGAGTTACGGCCGACGCAAGGTCTCGAAATGCTTGCTTGGGTGCGGACCCGCTCAACAGGTGCCGTAGCCAAGGGTCAGAATATTTCCTCCCTAGCCCGTCTGCGAGTTCGGCGAGAGCATGATCGTGCGGTGCCACTCTCCCTGCGCGCCACTCACTGATCCAAGACGCAGTGGCTTCAGCGAGGAAGACTTCCGGGGCGGACTCCTTACGATGCGCAAGATAAAAACCCGGCCCCGCCTCAAACCAGGGGAGTCGACCGCGCCATTGTGACAGAGTGTTAGCGAGAGGGTGCGTTCTCAGGCGCACCTCTTCGGCCCAAGGTCCCGAACTCTCGAGGGCCAGGAACGCCTCACCATCCGCCACGGCCCCATCAAGCATTCCAAGGCTGTGGAACGCCAAGCCTCTATTGAACAGAGGAATCGGGTCTTTCGGTTTGGCAATGTGCTCGCGTGTCAAGTACTCGATCGCCAACAAGAAATCGTGTGGTCGGCCTTCCTCTCGCGCCCGACCGAGATGAGCCAGACCGAGTGTCAGCCCACTTTCGGCTTCGGCATCCTTTCTTGCTTGGCTGGCATAGCTAATCGCTTCGCGCCAGCGTCCTTTGCGAAGCTCCAGCAAGGCAAATGTCGAGAGGACTGCGTCCGTGTCTTCGCGCTCCAAGAGCCTGTTCAGCACAACCTCAGCTCGGTCGAGACCACGTGCAGATCTCTGCTTGACGTGGTCGGGAAGGAGGGCTGGTATCGAATACTCTTGATCCGGAAGTCGCAAGCCTAGGGCACGCGCCCGCCCTGCTTCGGCGTCCAACAGCCGTTTCGCATCGGCGAGGTCTTCAGAGCATCCGGTGATACAAGGTAGGTGGGTCAGTGACACCAATGCCAGAGCAGCCAACTTAGACTCAGCGACCTTCATCGGGAGAAATGGTCTCCACCGTCTCTTCTATGTATTCGATGTGCCGCTCCTGAATCTCGCTTCGCCAGCCCGGTTCAGATTCATTCAACAGCGCCTCTCGCCAAACTCCAAGCGCCTCGGACCACTGTTCGCGCCGCTCGAGTGCCAGGGCTAGATTGAATAGTACTACGGTATCCCTTGGTCTCGACCGTCGGAGCGACCTTAGCACATCGATTGCACGCAAGGCGTCGGCGTCGCCCGACGCAACGTTGACCTGCGCGCGCTCAGCCAAAGCAGCAGCGAGCTCGATCTGGATCATCGGACTCGGATCGAGCTTCGCTGCGATCTCAAGATGTTCAATTGCTTCATCGAACCTTCGCAGAAGTAGCTCCATTCGCCCAAGCGCGTGGGCCCACCCTGCGTCGGTGGGACTGGCGGCGCGGCGATCCTCCGCACGGATCAGAAGTTCTTTCAACTCTGGCTGCGTTGCCTCTACTGCTGAACGCTCAAGATTCAACTGGCGGTGCTGGGCACCTGGCAATCTCGTTTCGATGGTTCGGTATTCTCCACTCGCGAGGAGCGATCGTTCCAGGAGATCTTGGGAATTCTCCCGCAATACAAACCAAGCCAGAGAAGAAAGCGCGACCACTACCGCCGCCGCAACGGCCATGGCCCACGCGAGGCTCTCAGAGCGGCGAGCACGAACGTTTGGATGTCCGGCGACTTGACTAGCGACCCTCTTTGCCACTAGCTCCTCGTCAATCGTCAAGGAGGTGTCGTAATGTGACTCGTCCGGGCGTAAGACGGATATGGCGTCCTTCAAGCGATCCGCGCAAGTTGGACACTTCGACGCATGGGCGAGGCGCTGATCAGCCTCTGCTTCGTCCATAACCCCCGCAGCCAGCATGGCCCAGCTTTCTTGCTCCGGGCAAGAGCCAACCACGATGTCTCGCTGATTCGTCATATCACCTCTCCGCCAAGCGCACGCGAATGCGTTGCGTCAGCCGGTAGATCAGGCTTTCGACTCCCTTGACTGAGAGTTTAAGCGAAGGAATTGCGGCAATCTCGGGTGCGGTAAGACCTTGGCGGTAGTACAGCCAGAAAATCGTCCGATCTCGAGCCGCACAGTCCAAGTTTGAGTCGATCTCGGCAAGAAGCACATCTTGCTCGACTCTAGGCCTGTGTCCCAAATCGGGAATGAGGTCGGCGGCCTCATGGCAAAGAGAGTCTGTTTTCGCTGCGTCGCGCTTGTCCGCAGACATCCGCCGCAGCCAATCTACCGCTGAATTCGCCGCAACGGCCCGGAGATAGCCGATCATTGCGGCCTCAGCTTGCGGAACAGGCTGCTTGGATCGGCAGAGTTCACAGACCTTGAGACAGGTCTCCTGCAACAAGTCCTCGAAGTCATGACTCCCAGCTACCCGGGAATGCGCCAGCGCCCCCCGAACGATCGGCCGTATCAGCGGTATCAATGTCCGGACCAGCGCATACCAGAGTGACTCATCGGATGCGTTCGCCTGACAGGCGGACCAAAGCCCACATATACCATCTTGCTGCAAACTAAGGGGTTGCTCCGAGCAAACCCTAAAGTTTACCAGGTAGTTGACGGGCGTCGACGCCACCGGCTCGCGTGTGCACACCGCGTAGCCTGCGCCAGGGACACCTTGCGCAGCTCGACATGTCGGATGCCCGGTCATCCAATACGACTCACTCCGTAAAGCGCCACCGTCTCTAGCCTAAGACGCAAGCCCTGGCTCTCTCCCCTCGTCATTGGCCCCCTTCAGTGCGGCTGTACGCGCCGGAATCTGCCCGCACGCGATCCCGGAGCGACGATCGGTCAGGAACCGGCGCGGCCCTACGGCGAACCGACCTCTTGACCTCCTGCCACTATTCGTGATGCCTATCTTGAGACCTGCACCAAGTCTCTGGGCAATTCAGCGCGAAGCGCCGACGAATCTCCAGGTTCATTTCGAGGAACCGCAGCGCTCCGCCGAGGGCGTTTCCCAAATCCTCTGTAACGGCGAAGTGTTGATCGAGGCATCGTGAAATTGGGAGCGCGGCGTGGCTACAGGCGTTTCTTCGGATACAACCCGGGAACGGGGCGGTGCTCTCGTTCGGTGGGCCCTTCAAGGGTGTCGGAAGACCAGAGCGGCATGGTGCCGCGAAAGTAGACCACCTGTGGGAGAACCGAGATTCTTGAATCGGTTGGTCGTGGCGACTGGACGGAGCTCGCGGCCCACTCCCTAGAAGGCCGTTGGACACAGCGCCGCTCAGAGATTGCGACGAGCCATCCGGTCGGCGAGGTGTGCGCCGTCTCCTCCGGCATTGGCGCCCAGCGACGTCAGCCGCCCGACGGTTGGCACACAGCCCTCACTATCCGACCAGCCACTCAGCCTGAGACCAAAATGCCGCATCTGACCGCTGGTAGCGGAGATCTCTGTCCGTAGAATTCCACGGTAGACAGCACTGAACATGCTGGCGCGCGGGCTCCCGTGGATCTTCGGAGTTTCGCACGACCTTCGATGGCTGATAGACTCACCAGCGTCCAACCAGGCGAGCCGTCTCGAAACGGGAGATGGAGACGTATGGCTCGTCGACGCCGGGGACAGTTTCCCCAACCAAAGAAGGAGAATGGACAGTGGAAGATCCGCTACTACACCGATCAAGCACAACCCGACGGCAGCATTCGCCGGGTTCGCAAAACCAAATGCCTCGGCAAGGTCAATGACATGACTCTCACCGAGGCCCGCAAAGAAGCCATGCGCTTCGTGCAGCCCATCAACGACGTAGAGCCGGTCGCCCAGTACGCCGACCGCACGATCGGAGACCTGATCGCCGAATGGCGAAGGACAATCAAACCGGCCCTCAGGCGATCTACCCAATCGCAATACGACGATTGGGCGTTTCGTAGGTGGGTTCTTCCGGCGCTCGGGCACGTACCAGTCTCGGACCTAAGCCGTACAGACGTTCAACGGTTCCTGACCGACAGCAGCCGTGTCTTGTCGGGCAAGTCTGTGCGGGATCTCCGGATTGCGTTGCGGAGCGTGCTCGGGGCTGCGCTCGACTGGGAATGGCTCTCGGCGAACCCGGCGGCAGGGCGGCTGAGGCTCCCAGAAGCAACGCCAAGGCGGGAGCGAAGGCTCCTGACCACAACTCAGGCGGCTCAGTTGATCGCGAACCTGCCGGAGCCCTACGCCACGATGGTGGCGCTGGCTGTTCTCGCTGGCCTCCGAAAAGGCGAGATCGCGGCTCTGCGCTGGTCCGACCTCCGGGATTCGGAACTGGTGGTAGATGAAGCCGTCTATAGAGGAGAGGTCGGCGCGCCGAAGACAAGAACGTCGCGCAGGTCTGTTGCGATCGGTCCCGTACTTCGCGGGCGCCTCGAAGCGTGGCGAGCAGCGAGGGGACAGACGGCTCCGAACGCGTTCGTTTTTGCGTCGCGGAACGGTACGCCAATCGATCTGCACAACGCAATAGCCCGGCACATCAAGCCGGCATGTCGAGAACTCAAACTGCCTGTCGTGAGTTGGCACGACCTTCGACACACGTACACGACGTGGGGACGAAGAGCCGGGATCAACGCCGAAACCATGCGTGATCAGCTCGGTCACTCTTCGGTGCAAATCACGCTCGACGTCTACAGCCACGTAGATGATCGAGCCGAAGCAGCAGCAGTCTTGGAGCGGTTTGCGAGCCTGGATGCGGCTTAATGGAACCCCTTAACGGAACCCCAACCGAAGCCTACTGGTCGTAACCGATTGAATTATATGGCGCGCTCGGGAGGATTCGAACCCCCGACCTTCTGGTCCGTAGCCAGACGCTCTATCCAGCTGAGCTACGAGCGCGCAACTCTTGAATCATAGCATTTCAGAGCGCCTGGTTTGGCACAATGGCGAAGATGTCTGGCCGCACCTGCGGACTGCTGTTTTTGGCGATTCTGCTGGCGGGGGTCGGGCGGATCGCCCTCACCTATCCCGTCTTCTCGGCGACCATCGACGAGAACGAACACATCGAGGCCGGACTCGAGTACTGGCAGCTCGGACGCTACCTCTACGAACCGCAACATCCACCGTTGGCTCGGGCGGTCTTGGCTGCGGGTCCGTACTTTCTCCATGATCTAGAACTCGGCCGGCGGCGCTTCCTCGACGGCGAGATCACCGTCAAGCCGGTCGAGCAGGAGCGAGAGCGTTTCGAGAGCCTGCTCTGGGCCGACCAGTGGGCGGATCCGGTTCGGCGGCGCGAGACGCTGTCGGCCGCGCGAGCCGGCAACCTTGCTTTCTGGCTGCTCCTGTCCGCCGTCGTCTTCGCCTGGTCGTGGGAGGCCGTCGGAAGCCGCGCCGCCTGGGTCGCCGCGGCCGTCGCGGCCTGCTCTCCGACCTTGCTGGCCCATGCCGGTCTGGCGACTCTCGATCTGGCCGCGGCGGCGACCGCCGCGGCAGCCGTCTACGCCTTCTGGCGCTGGACCCGCAGCGGCAGCTCGCGCGACCTGTGCCTGGCCGGGGCGGCTCTCGGTTTGGCGTTCGGCTCGAAGCTCTCCCTGCTGGTCTTCGTACCTCCGGCTCTTCTAGCGATCGCATGGACGGCGCGAGAGGATCTCCCGGGAGAGACGCCAAGCCGTCTAAGGTCCGTCGGCATCTTCTTGGGCGCGGCGGCGGTCGTGTTGCTCGCGATCTATCGGTTCGACTTCGGAACCATCGGGCCGGAGGGCGGCGCCTACGTGAGCCCGGAGTTGTGGCGAGGCGGTTCCGCGGCGGCGCGACTAGGCGAACTCGTCGGCGGGTGGACCGTGCCGGCGCCGGCGCTGTTTCGAGGAGTGATCGACGTGATCGCGCACAACAGCGCCGGTCACGCCTCCTATCTGCTGGGCGAGTGGTCGCAGGACGGCAGCCTGCTGTACTTTCCCGTCGCGCTGGCGGTCAAGATGACGCTCCCGTTCCTGGCGTTGACGGGTTGGGGGATCGCGCTGCTTTATCGAGGAGGGCGAGAAGATCGGCGACTGACGGTCGCCCTTCTGGCGCTGCCGGCGGCGGTCTTGGCCGCGGCGATTCCGGCCGACATCAACATCGGCATCCGACACGTGCTGCCGATGTTCCCCTGCCTGGCGATCTTGGCGGCCGTCCCTTTCCGCCGTCTTCACTCCGGCCCGCTGCGCTGGCTGCCGATCGCTCTGCTCGTCTGGCACGGAGGGGAATCGCTTCGCGCGCATCCGGAGTACCTGTCGTATTTCAACCAGATCGCGCTGCTGAGCGAGAAGCCGATCCTGCTCGACAGCAACTACGATTGGGGCCAAGACTACGATCGACTGGCCGAGTGGATCGAGCGCGAGAACGTGGAGGCGGTGATCATCAACGGCTTCGGCGACATTCCTCCGGAACTGCCCGACGGCATCCTCTCGCCAGGGCATGAAGACGCAGGCTGGTTCGCGGTCAGCACCAACATCCGCCACGGAATGAACGGGTTCTCGCCCGAATTCGAGGCGTTGATGAAGACCGAGCCGGAAACGACCCTGGGGCGAACGATCCATCTCTACCGGGTCGACCCAAGAGGACTGCCGGCACTGGTCCCGCCGCAGGTGCTCATGCGCTACGGGCAACCGCAGGAGGCCCCTTGACGGCTCGCCTGGCAGCGATCCTGATCGCCGCGTTCGCGCTCCGCTACTGGCGGCTCATGGCCGACCTGCCCGTCGTCGGCGACGAAAGCCTGTACCTGCGTTGGGCCGAGATCATCGACAACCAGGGGAACTGGTTCGTCTCGCTGCTCGACGGCAAGCCGCCGCTGAGCTACTGGCTCTACTGGCTCGCGCGACAAGCGTTCGACGATCCGCTCTACGGTCCGAGACTCATCTCGGTCGCGGCCGGCACGGCAGCGACGGCGGGGACGTACTTTGTGGGAAAGCGACTCGGCGGCGATCGCGCTGGGCTGATTACGGCGGCGCTCTACGGCTTGTTCCCTTGGGCGATGCTGTTCGATCGGCTCGCCTACGCCGAATCGCTGGTGAACTGTTTGGGCGTCTGGACCGCCTACCTCGGCCTGCGCGCTTTCGCCGATCAGGACACATCTTGGGCCCGCAGTCTAGGGGCCGGGCTGCTGTTGGGAATCGGATTCTTTACCAAGACGACGGCGCTGCTCTACGCCCCCGTGTTCCTACTCGCGGCTTGGTTGCCGGGACTTCCGAACTTGCGTTCGCGGCTGCCCCATCTAGCTGGAGCCTACGGCGTCGGCGCGGCTTTCCTCGGGCTGAACGCGCTGCTGACTCCCGAGGCGCCGCAGATTGAGACGTCGAGCGCGATCCTGCACAAGACGCATTTCTTCATCCCTCCGAGCGAGCTGCTGGCCGCGCCTTGGACCGGTCTGGCTGCGAACGGCCCGGCGCTGGTCGAGTTCCTGTGGTGGTACTTGACGCCGCTCGGGTTGGCGGCGGTCGTCGCCTCGTTGGCTTACTTGGCGATGGGGCGTTCGCGCGAGGCTTGGTTCCTAGCCGGGCTGAGCGTGCTCCCGATCTTGGCCCAGGCGGCGCTGCTCGATCGCACGTTTTCGCGCTACCCGTATCCGCATCTTTGGCCGCTGTTGATGCTTACGGCGCTGGCGTTTGAGCGGACCGTCGATCGCTCGAAGGCGCTCGCCTGGGGCTTGCTGGGCGCGGTCGGACTGTCGTTCGCCTGGGGATCTTTGCAGGCGGTCCGCACGCCTCGGGCCGGACTGGCTCCGACGGATTCAGGCTACTTCTACGGCGACGGTCCGAACGCGGGATGGGGCGTCGCGCAGGCGGTCGGCCACGTCGGTCAGGCCGCGCGCGAAGGCTCGGTGCTGGTGCTGACGGATGCGATCTGGGGCACGCCGGCGGACGCGATGTTCGCCTACCTGAACGGCCGCGCCGGGATTCGCGTCGCCGAGGCTTGGTGGTTGGATTCGGGCGAGACGACGCCGCTGCTGCCGAGTCGCGAGGCCGATCTGTGGCGGTCGCACTATGAACGCGTGCAAGCCGAGCGGATCGACTTTCTCGACTTCGACCGCATCTTCTACGTCACGATCACCAACTACCGAACGCGCGAGAACGTGGCGGCGCGGCAGCCTGAAGCGCGGCTCGAGCTGTCGGTTCCCAAGCCGAACGGAACGCAGTCGCTCGACGTGTACCGGCTGCGCTAGGTTCGGTCAGCCCAACGTACTCAGTGTGGACGAGCGCCGCGGACGGCGATCACCGACTTGAGCAGTCCGAGGAAGCGCTCTTTCCAAATCGTCGAGTCGGGGAAGAGGTTGCGTAGGTCGGCGGCGGTCAGCAGGTCGATGTCGCGCAAAAAGTCGCGGCAGCCTTCCGGCGTCGGTCGTTCGAGGACGCCCCACACGGTGAAGTTGCGCAGCAAGGGCCGCTGCCAGGCCTTGGGCAGGTAGTGGATCAGCGGCGTCATCAGGTGCGGTTCGACCGGAAACCAGCGGTAGGGCGTCTGCACGTAGTAGCCTCGGCCGACGCGAGCGGCCTCGCGGGCGTAGGCGCGGCGGTTCTCCAGTCCGGGGATGTGCTCGACCACGGAGTTTGAGAACGTAACGTCGAAGGCGCCGTCGCGAAAGGGCAGGTTGCGGCCGTCGGCGATCACCCACTCGAACTCGGGCTGCGGCTCGGCGGGCGGCTCCAGGTTGACGATCACCACGCGCGGACGCCGCTCGAAGAACGACCAGTAGTATCCGTAGCCGCCGAGGTCGAGGATGCGCGTGCGCTCGTCCACCGCAAAGGCCCGAGCGAAGCGGGCGAAGCGCTTGCGGCGGAAGTAGCGGCCGATGGGAGCGTGCAGAGTCGGGATGCGCAGCCGAATGTGCGGCCTCCGGCGCGCCCGCCCAACCGAGCGAACGAGCGCTTCGCCTAGTCTGCTAGATTGCCCCCAATGGGAGCAATCCTGCGCCGGCCGTTGGCCGTCCTGCTTCCCATTCAGGCCGTCTTGCTGTGGGTGCGGCTGGACCTCTTGCCGGTTTGGGGCGACGAGCAGTTCACGCTCAGCGTGATCGCGCTCCCGTGGACCGAGATTCCGGCGCGACTGGCGGCCGATATCCATCCGCCGCTCTACTACGCGCTGGTCAAGCTGTGGGCGCAAGCGTTGGCTGCCTGGCCCGTTCCGACGCTCGTTGCGGCTCGATCGTTCTCGGGCGTCTGGATCCTTCTGGCCGGCGTGGTCGTCGATCGACGTTGGCTCAAGGAGCTGCCCAACAGCGCGCGCATCTTCTTCTGGCTGTTGTGGGTCACGGCGCCGGTGCTGCTGCTCTACGGGCGCATGGCGCGGTCGTACTCGCTGCAGTTGTTTCTCGCGGTCGTGGCTTTGGCGGCGGCGCATGGTTTGCGTCGGGAGCCGAACTGGATCCGCGCGGCGTTGTTCGCGGCGGCGGCCTCGGCGCTGCTGTGGACCCACTACCTGCCCGGGCTGGCGATCACGGCGGCGGTCCTGGGTCTGTTGCTGTTCCAGTCGTGGCGGCATGCGGCCGGCGCGGGGGCGTTGATCGCGTTGGCCTACGCTCCGTGGCTGTCGGTGCTGGCCGGAGCGCTGGGTCGCGTCTCCGAGCGCGAGGTCTACGCACTCAGCGGATCGTCCTGGAGCGAGCACCTGCTGCGGGTCGCCTATACGGCCGTCTCGTTCACGGCGGGCGAGGCGCATACGCTGACCTCGCTAGCGCTGGGCGCCGTGGTCGGCTGCGGACTGGCCTATCTGGCTTGGACGTCGTTGCCCGAGGCCCCGTTCAGCGTCGCCACCTTGGCCGCCGCGACCGCCGTAGCCTACGCGGGCGCGTCGTCGTGGGTGTCGTTCCCGTTCATGCCGGCGCGGCTGCTGTTTCTGTTTCCGTTCTTGTTGCTGCTGATCGCTTCAAGCCGACGCCGACAAGCGCCGGTAATCTTGGCTGCGGCGGCGGCGCTGTTCGTCCTGGCCGATCAGCACTATTTCTTGCGGCTGGGGTTCTTGAACAAGGGCTATCTGATCCCGTTTGACCGGATCGCCGAGACGATCGAGTCGGGCGGACCGCCGGGACGGACCTTCGTCATCGCCGACTCGGCCAATTGCGATCCGAGCCCGCTGCGCGCGGCCTTGCCCGAAGAGTATGAGATCTGGACCGCCGCCGAGATGCCCGAGTTGGCGCTGGCCGAGGCGCGGATCGCCGAGAGTCTCCCGCAGACGATCTGGTACCTACGCACCTCGCGAGACGTGACGCCTCGACGGATCCACGAGCGCTTCGAGGAGACGCTTCGGCTACAGTATTCGCCGACGTGGACGCGTTACTTGCGCTACTCGGAGATCGACCGGTTGGCCCTGCGGCTGCTCGGCGCCGACCCGGTTCCCACGCACCACATCCAACTGGTTCGCTACGCAAAGGAGTGAGAGAAGATGCCTGAAAAGATCGCCGTCATGGTTTCGCGGCACTCGGCTTTCTACAGCCCGCTGATCGCGACGTTGGCGGCCGGGTTCCTTGAGCAGGAGGGGCTGGAGGCGAGCTATGCGGTCTTGCAGCCGGGGCAGCGCAGTCGGCATCTGCTGGCGTCGGGCGCGGTCGACGTGATGCAGTCCGCGGTCGGCTCGAACTGGGGGCCGATGGAAGCCGGCGAGACTGACCTGCCGGTCCACTTTGCGCAGATCAATACCCGCGACGGCTTCTTCCTCGCGTCGCGGACCGCGCGCGCCGACTTCGCTTGGAGCGACCTGGAAGGCCGCAGCTTCATCGCCGACCACGGCGGGCAGCCCATGCTGATGCTGCGCTACGCGGCGCGCGAGCAGGGCGTCGACTGGGACAAAATCACGGTGCTTGATCACGGCGACGTCGACTCGATGGACGCCGCCTTCCGGTCAGGCGAAGGCGACTTCGTCCACCAGCAAGGTCCCGCCCCGCAGCAGCTTGCGCAAGACGGCGTGGGGCACGTGGTCGCCTCCGTCGGGGAAGCGATGCCGCCGGTCGCGTTCTCCAGCGTGCTCGCCATGCGCGCGTTCGTCGGCAGCGAGAAGGGTCGGGCCTTCACGCGGGCTTACGGCAAGGCGCG
>JGI12316J15310_10000083_pt5 | contig 48324 bp, 41 predicted proteins | sample MarCyaLeptolynsp_FD_15310 | JGI IMG/M metagenome (IMG submission 15310) | reverse complement strand
CCGAATTAGGTTGCTCTCCAACGGCCAAGAGGGTCCCCGAGGCAGCCGGCGCGGTGCCGCTGCGAGGGATCTCGGCCACAGCAGGAGGTTTTTCGGATGGGCAAGACCATCGGCATCGATCTGGGCACGACCAACAGCGTGGTCGCAATCATGGAGGGCGGACAGCCCGTCATCATCACCAACGAAGAAGGCGGACGCACGACCCCATCCGTCGTCGCGTTCGAGGAGAGTGGCAACTGCCTCGTTGGCCAGCAGGCGCGACGGCAGTCCATCACCAACCCTGAGGCCACCGTCTACTCGGCCAAGCGCTTCATCGGGCGCCGGTTCGAGGAGATCGGCGCCGACGACAAGCGCGTCCCATTCGCGATGGACGCGGCGGGCAACGGCGGGGTGCAGTTCAAGCTGCGCAACAAGGCGTACACGCCCCAGCAGATCAGCGCGCGGGTGTTGAGCAAACTCAAGAAGGCCGCGGAGGACTACCTCGGCGAGTCCGTGGACTCGGCGGTCATCACCGTGCCCGCGTACTTCAACGACGCGCAGCGCCAGGCCACCAAGGACGCGGGCAAGATCGCCGGTCTCGAGGTCAAGCGCATCGTCAACGAGCCGACGGCAGCCGCGCTCGCCTACGCACAATCCAAGAGCGGCGGCGCCGGCGAGCGCCTCGTCGCGGTCTACGACCTCGGCGGTGGAACGTTCGACATCTCGGTGCTCGAGGTTGCCGACGATGTGGTCGAGGTGGTCTCCACCGCCGGTGACGCGCATCTCGGCGGTGACGACTTCGACGAGAAGGTCATCGGGTGGCTGCTCGACGAGTTCAAGGCCGAGACCGGTATGGATGTCTCGGGCGACAAGCTGGTGATGCAGCGGCTCAAGGAGGCGGCGGAGAAGGCGAAGATCGAGCTCTCGGTCGGCACCGAGACGGAGGTCAACCTTCCGTTTCTGACCGCGGACTCGGCGGGTCCCAAACATCTGCAAAAGAAGCTGTCGCGGGCGAAGTTCGAGTCGCTCATCGGGCCGCTGGTCGAGCGCACGCTCGGGCCGGTCAAGCAGGCGCTGAAGGACGCGGGCAAGTCCCCGGCCGACATCGCCGAGGTCCTGCTCGTGGGTGGCTCGACGCGCGTGCCGTTGGTGCAGAGCACGGTCGAAGGCTTCTTCGGCAAGCAGCCCAGCAAGGGCGTCAATCCGGACGAAGTCGTGGCGCTGGGCGCTGCGGTTCAGGCCGGGGTGCTCACCGGCGACGTCACGGATGTGGTGCTCGTCGACGTGACCCCGCTGTCGGTCGGCATCGAGACGCTCGGTGGCGTGATGACCGTCCTCATTCCGCGCAACACGACCATCCCGACGCGCAAGTCGGAGGTGTTCACCACGGCGGCGGACAACCAGCCCTCGGTGGAGGTGCACGTCCTGCAAGGCGAGCGCAAGATGGCGGCGGACAACCGAACGCTGGCCAACTTCGGACTCGAGGGGATCGCGGCGGCGCCGCGCGGAACCCCGCAGATCGAGGTTGCCTTCGACATCGACGCCAACGGTATCGTGCACGTGTCGGCGACCGACAAGGCCACCGGCAAGGAGCAGAAGGTGACGATCAGCGCGGACGGTGGGCTGTCCCAGGCCGACATCGAGCGCATGGTCGACGAGGCCAAGCGCAACGAGGAGGCCGACAGCCGGCGCAAGGAAGAGGTCGAAAAGCGCAACGCCCTCGAGGCGATGGCGCACCAGACCGAAAAGCTCATCGCGGAGAGCGGTGACAAGATGCCGGCGGACCTCAAGGCCAAGGCGGAAGCCGCGGTGGCGGAAGCCAAGGACGCCGTCGCTTCGCAGGAAGCCACCCGGGTGGAGGTTGCCCACGGCAAGCTGCAGGCCGCCTCGCACGAGCTGGCGCAGGCCATGTACGGCGGTCAGGCCCAGGCGGGAGCGCCAGAGCAGGGCGGCCCCGAACCCGCCGCCAACGAGGAGGCGGACCCGGACGTCATCGACGCCGAGTTCGAGGAAAAGCAGGCGAGCTAGCGCATCAGCTCAGCCAGAGTCGGCGGCTCGATCCTTTGCGGATCGGGCCGCCGTTGTTCGTCGTTCAACGCGGAGTTGGCCGGGGGGCGGCACCCAAAGGGTCTAAGACGATCTCGAACCGCGGACTGCGGCCCATTCGGCCGACGAACGTCTTGCCGACGCACACGACGCCGCGATCGGGGATATGACCGCACGAGCGGAGGTGTCCGGCGGCGATGAGCGTGGAGCCGGCGAGCGCGGGAATGACCTTGGGCACGCGCACCACCTCGGAGTTGGGCTCGAAGCCGAGCTGCCCATCCTTGTTACTTCCCCAACAGCCGACCGTACCCGTTGCCGTCAGAGCGCACGAATGGTTGCCGTCGGCCGTGACTTGGACTGCGTTGGTGATCCGAGGAACCAGCTTCGGAGTGAAGCCCATGAGGTGCTCTTCTTCGGGGCCCATCATACGGCCCTCACCCATGTCGCGACCCCAGCACGAGACCTTGCCGTCCAGCAGGCGTGCGCATGAGTGAAAGCTTCCGACCGCGAGCTCGACCGCAGTGATCCCGGCGACGACGACCGGCGCTTCTCGGTCGGTCGTGGTGCCGTCACCGACCTGGCCCCAGTTGTTCCGCCCCCAGCAAAAAACGCGGCCCAGCGTGTCGCGGACGCAGCGGTGGGAGTAGCCGACCCCGACCTCGACCGCGTTCGTCAGGTCGACGCGTTCGGGGGCGAGCACGGAAGGGCCGTCGTCGTCGTCGATCTTTGGTCCTTTCCCCCAGCACCACACCGAGCCGTCTTCGGTGACCGCACAGTTGGCCGTCCCGCTGCCGTCGATCGCGACGGCACGGGGTAGGCCCACCACCGGGGTGGGGACGTTGCGCCGCGTGTCGGTGCCGTCACCGATTGCGCCCCAGCTCGGGTCGCCCCAGCATCGCACCTCGCCGCGCGTGTCGAGGGTGCACAGCGGGTCCTCGCCGCGCAGGGCAGCGACTGGACCCCCGACGTCGACCTCGACGGGCTCGAACCGGTCGACCTTCGTGCCGTCCCCGAGCGCGCCGGTGTCGTTGGCACCCCAGCACCGGAGCACGCCTCGCTCGTCCGAGGCACACGTCCGCATCATCGGAGCGGCGATCGTCATCTGCGGCTCGAGGGCCTTTGGCTTGGGAGCAGGGGAGGGTGCGGGCTCGGCCGTAGGCGCCTGGGTCGCTTTCGCCGACTCCGGTGGCGGGCTGGACGTGCACGCCGCCATCAACATCGCTGTCGCTGCCGTTGGTCTCCACATGCCTGAGGCGCCGAGGATAACCTCGTGTTGCGGGTCAGTCCGACCGGTATCGCGCGGGCGCAACCCCGGTCCAAGCCTTGAAGGCGCGGCTGAAGGCGCTGGCTTCGGAATAGCCGAGGTCGGCGGCGACGTCCGCAATGCTTCGGCCGGAGGCAAGCCACGCGATGGCGCGCTCGCGGCGGACCTCGTCCCGCAGCGCGCGGAAGTTGGTCCCTCGCGCGGCCAGACGTCGCGACAAGACCGCTCGGGACATGCCCAGCTCGCGGGCGACCTGTGGCGCGGTGATGTCCGCCGTTTCCCACAGCAGGCCCCGAACCAGGATCTCGATCCCGCTGCGGGGCGGTCGTCCGAGCAGCGTGGCGAAGCTGGACTCTCGGGCCCACGCGTCGGCCTGTGCCGCCGGTCGCGTGACGGGTCGATCGAGTACCTCAGCGGGCAAGCGCAGACTGTTGCGCGTTCGGTGCCAGCGCGGCTCGATGCCGAACAGGAATCGCGACTCGGCCGCGTAGTCCTCGAAGCGCTTGCCCAGCTCGAGGCCCAGCAGCGCGACGTCTTGCCCCACGAGCCAGCTTGCGGTTCGCCAGACACTCAGGAGCATGGTGTGGATGTACAGCAGCGACGTGCGCTGCCGGGCACGTGGGTCGAGCACCAGCGTGAGCTCGTCGCCCCGGGTCGACAGCCGCCACGGCGGACGGCGATCGAACAACGCGTAGAAGTCCGTCGCAATGGCGAGCGCCCGGCGCAGGTCCGGGGCTTGGCAGCCCATCTTCAGGACCGTCGCGTAGCTGCCACGCGGGACGGCTCGAACGAAGGCGCCGTAGAGCTCGTCGTCGGTCCGTCGCGCCACCGCGTGGTGCAGGAGCTCCATCGCGACCCCGCTGACGCGAACGCCATCGTCGAGGTCGGTCGAACCGAGGCCGGCCTGCTCGAGGAGTGCCCGACGGTCTCGCTCGGGGACGCCTTCGAGCATCTCGCGCAGGTAGCGAACGGGGATCGTCGGCCGAGCAAAACTGTCATGCACTTTGCGCGCTCGTGTCATGGCCCGCACGCCTCCACGCCTCCATGCTCGAATCATGGTGGATGCCGACGGCAGCTACGTCAAAGCGTTCCTTCACCAGGACCATGCACGCCGCTTCCGGTCCACGGCGGGAAGCCAGGCCGGGGTCGACCCCGTGGTCATCGACCGTCTCCAGGCGGACGTCGAGCGCGATGGCTACGTCATCGTCCCGAAGCTCGTGGGCGCCGATCTGCTCGAGACGATCCGCGCCGACGTCACGCCGCGGTTCGTCTACGACGGCGGCCGAACGCGACTGGAGGGCTTCAAGACCCGCCGACTCTACGCCGTCCCCGAGAAGACCTTCGTGTGCAACCCGTTGGTGGAGCACCCGCTCGTGCTCGCACTCCTCGACCGCTTTCTGCATCCGAACTACCTGCTGTCGCAGCTGCAGGTGATCGAGATCGCGCCCGGAGAAGAGGCGCAGCCCCTGCACTTCGACGCCGCGTTCTATCCGTTCCCGCGACCGCGCCCGACGCTCGCCGCGGCAACGGTCTTCGCGATCGACGACTTCACCGACGAAAACGGGGCAACTGCGGTCATTCCGGGCTCACATCGGTGGGACGACCGAATGCCCGGTCCCGACGACACGCCGATTCCGGTCGTGATGCCGGCCGGCTCCATGGTCTTCTTTGTCGGCTCGCTGTGGCACGGCGGCGGGGCCAATCGGAGCTCGCGGTCGCGACTCGCCGTGACCGCGCAGTACTGCCAGCCGTACCTGCGCACCCAGGAGAACTACTCGCTGGGACTGTCGCCAAAGCGGGCGGCTGCCTGCAGCGAGCACATGCAGCGCATGCTCGGCTACAGCATCCACCCGCCGTTCGTCGGCATGGTCGACGGCAAACACCCGCTGCGGGTCCTGGGGGGCTGATTCAGGTCGCTTCGCGGACGACGATGTCGTCGATGAACACGACCGGGGCTTCGCCGGTCTGCATCGAGTTGTAGGCATCCACGGCCAAGAAGCCGCCGATGTTCTGCAGGCTCGGGGTGGTGTCGCTGTTCTGGGCCTGCCACTCGGTGGGCTCGGCTTCGCCTTCCGGCCACACCTTGCCCTGTACGAGCGTCGTGCTGGCGTCTTGCTGGGTGACGCGCACCTTCATGCGGTAGCGAACCGTCGCCGAGATCGGCGTGGCGGAGACCTGGCCCATCAGGGTCTCGGTGCCGCCGGCCTCCCGCCAGACCCCGATACCCGCGGGGGAGCGAAAGTTCTCGATGAAGGTCGCGTAGCCTTCGCCCGCCGGGTTGGTTGTTTGCAGGTGCCCGCCGTTTGAGCGCACGTACAAACCGATGCCCTGCGAGCCGCCGTCGGTCATCTCGATCGTCATCTCGGCTTCGGCGTTGGTGCAGTCGACCATCGGCATCACCATGCGCGCCAGGGCATAGGCGTTGGTCGCCGGCGCGAGACGGCCGCGTCCGCCCATCACGTCCGCCACGGCAACGCCTCCTGCGATGCGCCACTCTCCCGGCCAGGGGCTTCCGTCGGGGACGTCGTCGAAGGACTCTGAGAACTCGCACTCACGTGCGGTGCCCTCGACCGGCATGCCTCCATCTCCGGCTCCGTCGCCCGCGCCATCACCTGCGCCATCGCCGGGCGCGTCGAGGTTGCCGTCGTCGGCCTCTTCGCTGTCGCTGCTACAGCCGGTCGCGAGCGCCGCCGAGAGCATCGTGGTGAGCAAGACCCGAGTGAATCCCCCGCGCATCGTCGGGAGTCTAGCAGCACTCCTGGTGAGGTCCGCGGCGTCTTTGGCGTCGACCATCGAAGGCATCGTCACGGGACTCACTGGCACTACGGCGGCGGAACTTTCGCCGTGCGTTGGTTGTCCAAAGGCTGCTATCACCGAAATACGCCGGTTTTGGCGTGGGGTGGGTGAGACGTGAAGGGAGTACACGGATGAACAATCGTGGTGTCTCGTACGGGTTGATGCTCACAGTCGGGTTGTTGATGGGCGCGTGTGGCGATGGTGCTGGGTCGAACGACAGCATCGAAGCCGCCTTTGCCCACGTCGCGAAGGGACGCGACGAGGCCGAAGCCAAGGTCAAGGCGTCCGAGAAGATGGCCTCGCTCAAGAAGCAGGCGGAGGACGAGGCTGCCAAGGCCAAAGAGGAAGCGTTTACGAGGCTGATCGAGGTCCCTGAGCAGGGCCCCGCCGATCTCGATGCCACGTGCGCCTCGGTGGTCGAAGCATTCGATGCCTTTCACGGCACGCGCTTGGATGCGACCGAGAAGCAGCGCTACGACGCGACCAAGCAGCCTGACCTCGACAAGCTCTCCAAGGCTTGCCACGGTCACGGCAATACGCGAGCCGCCGCGTGCCAGGCGAATGCCCTGACCAACGCCGACGGTCAGTTCGTCGCTGACGACGCCGCCTTCATCCTCAGCAAGTGCGAGGAGAAGGCTGGCGTGGACGGCACCAAGACCGCCGCCATCTGAGCTGGGCTCGCTCGTCGGGCGTTTCCGCGACACCCGTGGAAACGCCCGAATTCAGCCCGCGGCGCCGCGGTGACGGGCCGGCGGGCGCCGCGGTTCTAGGGTTGCACCGTGGTCGCTTCCGAAGTTCCGGCACCGTTCGACGTCCAGGTGTTCTACGACGGCGAGTGCCCGCTGTGCATGCGGGAGATCCGGATGCTGCGTCGTATGGATCGACGCGGGCGCATCGCGTTCACCGACATCGCCGATCCGAGCTTCGATGCGGCGGCGTGGGGAACCGACATGTCCACGCTGATGGCGGAGATTCGCGGTCGCACGCCGGACGGACAGTGGATCACCGGCGTCGAGGTGTTCCGTCGGCTGTATAGCGCGGTCGGCCTGCGCTGGCTGGTTGCGCCGACGCGTCTGCCAGGGATCTCGCATCTACTCGATCTCGCGTATCGGGTGTTCGCGAAGAACCGACTTCGACTGACGGGCCGCTGCACGCCCGAGTCGTGCGCTCTGCCCTCGCAGTCGGCGGGCTAGCAGAACCATCGGATTCTTCCGATGGCTTGCTAGAGGACCTCGACCCCAGAACCCACGGCCGTGCGGAGCCGTTCGATCTCCGAGCGGTCGGCGACGTCGCGCAAGTCGATCGTGCGAAGGTCCGGAAAGGCGACGCTCTTGCGGAGCGGCTCGATCATTCGAGCGATGTCCGCTCGCCGCAGATGCAGCGAGGTGATCGGCAGCGGCCTCGGGCACCCACACAGCTTGACGAAGTCCTGGTGGGTCATGCCGCGCACACGCTCGAGCACTTTCATGTGCGGTTGCGAAAGCAGCTCGTAGGTGCCCGAGACGAATACGTGCGGGCTGACGTCGATCGCCTCGACCGTCGCCCAACCGGGTAGTCCAACCGATGGGTTGCCGCGTGTCTCGTCCTTGTAGCGGCACGCCGCGAGAAAGCCTCGGCGAAACTCACGACCACTCTTGAGCACGTACGGCTCGAGTGCTCCCACGATCGCTTCGCCGTACTTCTTGATCAGCGAGCGCTCCTGTCGGCTCGGCTTGCCGCCCCCGCGGGCCCGCTCGATCTGCAGCGCGATGAGCTCGCCGCGGGGATCACCGCGCTCCTGCAGCAGATCGGCGTAGACGAGGCGGGGCTCGTCCGCGGCCGGGTCGGCGAACACGGCCGCGAGCAGGCTTTCCTCCGAGGCGACGGACGTGGCTGCGCGACGAACTGCCACGGTGACCGCTGCGTCGAGCTCGGCGATCACCGCGGCCTCCTCGGCCGTCGGATCGGGGTGATACCCCCGCGCTTCGACGTGCGCGGCGAGGTCACGCAATGCCTGCAGGGCCGTACGTACGCCGACCCGGCGCAGCCTCGCCACCGTGTAGCTCCCGGTCGTGTGGTCGCTGGTCAGCGCCGTTGCGATCGCGTCGTCGAAGCGGTCGTCGTCGATCTGGATGAGAACTCGGGCGCACGCGCGGTAGAACGGTCGGCCGCCCGTGCCGGGGATCGGTACGTCGCGCAGCCACGACCACACCCGTGACGCCACGCGGGGATCGGGCGGGAGCTCGGCCATGCGCTCGAGCTTGCGCAGCGAGTACCGAGGTGGACCGTCGAGCGCGACGTCCATCAACCGCGACTGCGAACCGACGGGGGCTTGGTCGAGGGCCGCGAGCCAGGCGGCGTGCTTGCTCGTTCCGCCCACTGGTGGCGGGGGACGTCGCGCAGCCACGTGTGCATCGAGGCGCTCGATCACGTCGGCGAGAGCTCGCGAGCGCGCCTGACCCCATGCTCCGATCAACGCTTCGAGGCACGCGTCTTCGTCGTCGGCGCCAAGGCGCTCGAGCGCTCGGCGCAAGCGATCAAGGCGGGCAGCAGCGGTCACGGGCGGGTAGCGTAGCGACTGCGCTGGCGCACTGTGGTGCGGGACACGAAAAAAGCGAAAACACGGCTGTAATCTCCGGCTCGGATGTGCGCCTCACTCGCTGAGGTGTCCTCCCTGAACCCATTTCACCACGCCATGATCCTGTGCGCCGCGGCTGCGTTGGCGCCGGGCTGTTACCAGGGGCGCCCCGGCGGCCTCGACGAGGACGAACCACCGACGCGGGCCGGCGACGGCGGGGATGAGAGCGGAGACGATGACGATGACGATGGCGACGATGACGACGACGGATGGTCGGACGTCGAGCCGGAGAGCTGCACGGACGAGGCGCAAGCCGCTTCGCGCGCGCTGCGGGTGCTGACGCCGCTCGAGCTCCAGGCGTCCTACGCCGCGCTGTTGCAGCTCCCGGACTTCTCGCCGACCTACGATCTCGTCACCGACGTGGGGCTCCGGGAGGTCCGTCAGCTCCGCGACGATGCCGAGGCCGCGGTCGACCGGATCGACGAGTGGCCCCCCGCGCTGGTTCCCTGTGACATCAGCGGCCCCGAGAACGCCGAGTGCCCTGACCAGCTCATCGAGGCGTTGGGCACGGCTGCCTTTCGACGCCCGCTGCTGCCGGGCGAGCACAGCTGGCTGCGCAGCGTGTACGACGACGCGCGCGCCCAGGTTGGGTTTTCCGACGCGATGGAGGTGCTGGCCCAGACGATCCTGCAGGCACCGGCCATGATGTACCTCGAGGAGCACGGCGCCGATGCTGGCGATGGTGGTCCCGTCGTTGCGCTCGAGGACTACGCGCTGGCGAGCCGGCTGTCGTTCTTCTTGTGGGGCGCACCGCCCGACCAAGCGCTGCTCGACGACGCGGACGCAGGGAGCTTGCAGACCAGTGCGGGTATTCGGGCGGCGGTCGAGCGCATGCTCGACGATCCTCGGGCCACGACGACGCTCGCCGCTTCGGTTTGGCATGCACTGCACCTGGACGGCGGCGAGTCACACTTTGGATTGATGGAGGCGGCCAAGATGCCGGACCTCTATCCCGAGTACGGTCTGGGGCTGCAGTACTCGATCGCCACCGAGTTCGAGGCGTTCGTCGCCGACGTGCTCTCCGGTCCGGCGACGTTCGAGGCGCTACTGACCAGCCGCCGCGCATACGTCGACGAGCGGATGGCGGCGCTGTACGGGCTCCCGGATGTGGGCCTGTCGAATGGAGAGTGGCGCTGGGTGGACCTTCCCGAGGGAGAGCGCGCGGGGTTGCTGACGAGGGCGGCGTTCCTGACCGTCTTTGCCAGCACTGCGGCGCAGTCCCCGATCCGACGCGGGGCGATCACGCTCGAAGACATGTTGTGTTTCGAGCTGGGCAGTCCGCCGCCCGATGTCGACGACAGCCCCGTCGACGGACATGACGATCCGTCCGGACCGATGACGGTCCGAGAGGCGACCGACGCTCGCACGGAGGGGGCTGAATGCTCGGGTTGCCATTCGATCATCAATCCCGTCGGCTACGCGTTCGAGCACTACGACGCGATCGGGCGCTGGCAGGACGATGAGGTCGTCAGTGGCCTGGAGGTGGACGCCTCGGGCGAGCTCAAGGTGTCCGATGTGTCCGGACCGTTCTCGGATGCGGTGGAGCTATCGGCCATGCTCGCGACGAGCACCGATGCACGTGGGTGCTTTGCCGAGCGGTGGCTGGCCGCGGGCGTCGGGGGAGCGCTCGGAGAGCTCGATGCGTGCTCGCGCGACCGCCTCGTCGCGGGCTTCTCGGAGTCCGGCGACCTGCGGGAGCTCGTCGTTCAAGTCGCGCTCTCCGACAGCTTCCGTCACATCAACCTCGATCCCCCGGAGCAGGACTGAGCCATGACCTGGAACATCAAGCATTCGGGCCGGCGGGCTTTTCTACGTGGTGCCGGCGCAAGCGCTGTGGCGCTGCCGCTGCTCGAGTACACGCACGGTCACGCGTGGGCGCAGGGGCAGGACAAGCTCCGCTTCATCACGGTGTTCTCGCACGGCGGGACCATCTCGAACATTCGCAAGGAGCTGCGCTACGACGGAACCGACAACCATCACGGTGTCGACTGGTGGCGCCCGTCCGACCCGACGGCGAGCAACCTCGTGCTCGGGCCGATCCACCAGCCGCTGGCGGCTCATGCCGGCAAGATGCTGGTCATCGAGGGCGTCGACAACAAGTCGGCGATCAATCGCGATCAGTACGGGCTCGGTGGGCACGGACGCTGCAATCGAACGTCGCTGTCGGCCACCGTCGGTACGGAGGGCCCGGCGTCGGGGGCGAGCATCGACATGGTGGTTGCGGAACGACTCGCGGCGCGTCAACAGGTGCCGCTGGACTCGATCCATCTCCTGGTTCATGGGCACAACTACGGCTCGCCCTACTATGCTGCCGGAAACCAGCAGGTCACGGGGATGAAGAACCCGAAGGCCGCCTTCGATGCGATCTTCGCCGGGGTCGACCCGGCGACCCCCGACCCGGCGATCGAGCTGCGCAACACCAAGCGCACCTCGGTGCTCGACGGCCTGCAGGATGGTTACGTCGACTTTCGCAGCCGGATCAGCGCACACGATCGGCACGCCGTCGATGCGCACCTGGATCACATCGCGGCGCTCGAACAGCAGCTTGAAAACCCGGTGATCTGCGATCCGCCGACCGGTATCGACCAGACCGGTGGACCGGGCAACGTCGTCGCCCCGTTGATGGTCGACATCATCGTCGCCGCGTTGCGCTGCGGCGTGACCAACGTTGCCAACCTCGAAATTGCAGACATCCTCAGCCCGTGGACGAGCGCGGGTGGCCTCGAGGCGGGGCTCAACCTGGACTTCCCGATCGGGCATGCACTCGGGCATCAGGCGCGCAACATCGGCCCGACCGGGCCCCAGAGCCATCTGCACGACGACTGGTTGGACTACACCCTGGCCAATCGCCAGTGGCGCATGTCGGTCGTCGCGCAGCTGTTGGATGGTCTGGACGACCCGAACATCACCGAGGGCGGCATGACGCTGCTCGACAACAGCCTGGTCCTGGTCACGTCGGAGTTCTCCAACGGGTCGCAGCACGCGGGACGCAACCAGCCGGTGCTGCTCGCGGGCTCGGCCGGCGGCTCGATTCAGACCGACCGCTTCATCACGTACGACACGCACGCCCAAGCGAACCCGGACGCGCTGGACTACGACTCTCCCGAGTCGACGCACAACCTCTTCGCCACGATCCTGCAGGCGCTGGGAGAGACCGATACCCAGTTCGGCGACGACCACGCGACTCACGACGGCGCGCTTCCTGGCGTCCTGAGCTAGCGATTTCGCACCGTCACACGACGGCCGCGCGATCACTACCCGACATGCGGACCGTTCGCTTCCGTCCCGTCGCGCTTGCCATCGTCTGCATTGCGTTCCCGTTGTCGTTGGCGGCCAAGCCCGGCGGGCCCAAGAAGCATCAGGCCGTGGCCAAGAGCAAGGTCCCCACGCCGATGAACGCCACGGGCATGGGCAAGCGCGACCCCGGGCTGGCCTACGTCTCGGTTCCTCGCCGGGCGTTCATGCCTTCGGCGTTCGTCACGAGCGCATTGATCGCGAAGACCGGCTCCATCCCCAGCCTCGACAACGAGCACACCCGGTACGAGAGCGGCAGCGCGGTGGTGCACCTGCCCGACGGGGCGCGACTGCGAACGCTGGCGTGCTTCGGAAGCCAGTGGCGCCCCGACAAGAACAAGGGCTTCGGCGTCAAGCTCAGCGCCAACGGTCTCAATGCGCAGGCGGGTGAAGAGATCGGCCGCGCGAAGGTCATCGGGGGCGACGGCAAGCGCCGCCTCGTCGCCGAGCTCGATCACGTCGTGGACAACTTCAACTACGGCTACGAGCTCCGGATGAACCTCAACGTCGACGCCCACATCACCGGCTGCCGCATCGGCTACGAGCGCCAGTAGGCGGTCATTCGTAGCAGCCGGCTTTGTCGGCGATCTCGAAGCACTCGTCCTTGCCGGTCAGTCGGCGATCCTGAACGCCGAGGTACGTGGCGCCGGCTTGCGAGGAGACATAGACGCACTGCATGAGATAGTCGTCGCCGTCCTCGAACACGTAGACCTCCGAGAAGTCGACGTTGGCGCTCATCACGGCCTGATACGAGGATGTGAAGTCGCCGGTCTTCTTCGCCTGGGCCGAGTCCACGCGCACGTGCATCGTCGCCGGGCACTCGTAGGACTCGTACGCTCGACGGGGCCGTTTGACCTTCGAGGCTCGCGGCAGCCCGGTCACAATGCCCGGCTGACCGGCGGGCTTGGCGACCGTGCCTTTGGTGACGTTGCCCTTGGGCAGCGGTTTGGCTCCCGCCTCGGGGGCAACTCCAATCAAGTAGACGGCGAGGGCGATCGGGCTACCGATGCTCGCGCCGAGGACGGCGTGGCGAAGAAACTGGCTCATGTCGGCTCGTGGTAGTGCCGACCGCCGCCGCGTGTGACGGTCTCGGCTCTCTAAAAGACGTCCTGCATGCGCGCGATGGTGTCGTTGGCCGCTCGCTTGCGCATCTTGGGGACGTCATTGCCGGCTTTGGCGACAAACGCCTGCAGGCTCTCGATTGCTTCGTCGCGCATCCGCAACTCGGCGTAGGCCATGCCGAGCCCGTAGAGCACGTCGATCATGTCGGGATCGATCGCGCGCGCCTTCTTGTAGGCATCGACTGCATCCTGATGGCGGCCGAGGTCGAAATAGGCCCGACCCGCGCCCGCCCACATGCCGGGGTCCTTGTCGTTGGCTTTCAGGCCGGCGTCGAGCACGGCCAGCGCCTCGGTGGCGAAACCGTAGTCGATGTACAGGTGGGCCATCGACACGAAGCACGGTGTGTAGGCCGGCTGCAGACGGATGCACCGTCGGAAGTCCGCGTCGGCAGCGTCCGGGTCCTCGAGAAACTCGTGGGCGAGCGCTCGGCGAAAGTGTGCCTTGTAGCGCGCGGGGTCGACCGCGATCACGCCCCCGAAGGCTTCGACGGCCTTGCGCTTGAGTGCCTTGCGGTCGCCGTGCTTTACGCCGGCCGCATCGCTTTGGCGGAGCAGGGCGACCCCGAGTTGGTAGCCGGCATCGCCGGCGAGCGCAGCATCGTCTCCGGCCACGCCGAGTGCCGCTCGCGATGCCTTCTCGGCATCGACGTAGCGACCGGCCTTGGTGTGCAGCTGACCGAGCACGTAGTGGGCCTTGGCGTAGCCGGGGTCGAGCTGGGTCGCTTCCTGCACGAGCTTCAACGCGGCCTCGCCGTCGCCGCGATACTCGGCCTTGATGCCCTCGTTCATCTTGTTGATCGCCTGGACCCGGTCCGCGCTTGCTGGCCCAAACGCGACGACGATGAAGAGCAGCCAGTTCATCCCGTGGCAGTATAGACTGGGCTCGACGGCGATGATGACCGGCCCTGATACCAACGTACGCGGCGCCTCGCGGCGAGGTCTGTGCTTGCTGCTCGTTGCGCTCGCGCTGTCCTGCGACGACAAGAAGGACGACGACAGGGTTCCCGACACCCCGGCGCAGACGCAGGAGGCGAAGGCCGACCCGGAAGCCAAAACAGAGCCGAAGCCCCCGGAGCCGGAGGCGAAGGTCGAGCCGAAGGTCAAGACGCCGCCGGAGCTGCCCGGCGCGTCGATCGTCTTGCCCGACAAGCCGAGCTTCCCCAAGTCGACCGCGCCCGAGCGCTATGACGACGGCGCTTGGTCGGTCGCGGGGCTGCGCGAGAACCTCGAGGACAACGTGGCCAAGGGCGACGCGGGGGAGGAGATCGAGCTACGGGCGACGGTGCTCGAGCTCTACGTGCCTCCGCCGTGCCCGCCCGACGGCGCGTGTCCGCCCGCCAAGCAGCCGCATGCTTGGGTCGTCGACGATCCGGCGGACAAGGGAAAACGCCGCGCGATGATGGTCGTCAACTACGCGTTCGTCATCCCGGAGTGGGACGCGAAGCGCTGGAAGGACCAGCCCATGGTCATCCTCGAGGTCGGGCGCGAGTACACCTTCAAAGGCAAGTTCAGGCAGTTCTCCGACACCGGCTTTGCGTCCGACCGTGGCTTGCTCGAGTTCGTGGCCGTTCGCGACAAGGGGCCCGACGGCAAGCCGGCGTGGATCTACCCGCCCGGAGCCCCGTGGCACCCGCTCGAGGTCGCCCGCAAGAGGGAGTAGGGCTGGCTGCTGCGGGGTTTGCCGTGGTCTCGCAGCGTCTGCGACCCCAGGCGGATGCACCCCAAGCCGGTGCTCTGATCTGGACCATCGGCTCGCCGACCTGATTGGCAATTCGACGGGAACAAGTTGCGGCTCGCAGGTACAGCCGCCTTCGATGCAGCGGTTGGGCCTGGTCGCGTTGAGTGTTGTCATGGTGGGGTGCGCGGGCCCCGAGTCGCAGGACGCGCGCTGGCGTGACGGCGACGAGAGCGTACCCGTCGACCTGCTGATGTTCACCGTGCTCGACGGGCGGCCCGAGCTCGACGCCGAGTTCGAGATTCTCACGGGCGAAGGAATCCGAGTGGAGACCGACGACCAGGTCTTCGACGCCGTGTTGCAGGCCGGGTTCGAGGCGGTACTCGTCAAAGTGCCGCACGGAGGCATCGCTTCCAACGTATTCGAGACCGCGTACGTCCCGGTGAACGTCGACGAAGACGGGGCGAGCTTCTTCCCGCCGAAGCTCGAGGACGTTCGCGGTGAACGTCACCGCGGCACGGGGGTCGTGGTCGACGACATGTGGTTTTCCGGCGAGGCGCTGATCGAGCGGTGGGCCGATCGACGAGACCACAACGCCGTCGAGCCGCGGACGGCAACCGTGCTTCCAGCGGGGCTGTGGCCCGGGGCGGACGTCTGCTACGAGTACGACCCGAACGTCAGCGATGGGGACCGGGAGCGCATCGAGGACGTGATCGCGAGCATCGAGCTCAATACCCCGCTGCGGTTTCACTCCGGGCGGTCGCAGTGTGGAGGTGACCACGGAATCATCTTCGACGCCGACTTCGACGACGGTGCGTGTGGTCAGTCGGCCGTCGGACGGATCTGGGTGCCGCAGCGCGTGTGGCTGCGGTGCATGAGCGAGCGGACGATCACGCACGAGATTTTGCACGCAGTCGGCGTCTTTCACGAACAATCTCGCCCCGATCGCGATGCCTATGTCCTGCACTTGCCCGGGCACGTCGAGCTCGACCGAGAGGGCAACTTCGACAAGATCACCGAGGGCTACACCGCCGGTCCCTACAACTGGACGTCGGTGATGCACTACCGGGGCAACGCGTTCTCGGACGGAGGGCCGACGTTGTTGCGATGCCCGCTGGACACGCCGCTTCACCCGTGTGCCGACGAAGAGGGCACGCTCCTTGCGCTGACGACCGACAATCTCGGTGGTGACCGAGCCAACGCGCTGGACTGGCAGGGCGTTCGCGACGTCTACTGCGCCGGGACTGCTCCAGCGAGTCGGTGCAGCGGCTCGTGGCCGGCGGCGCCGAGTGATCTGATCCGAACCAGCCCACTGCGCCACCTCGCCGTCGCTCGCTATCGCCTCCCCAACGAAGTCGACCGGCAGCCGCTTCCGGTCCACCTCGGTAGCCACGCCGACGGCACGTCGTTCAACCTTGCGGCCAGCCACGCCATCTTCACGGTCGACTACGACTACCCAGTCGCTTCCTCGGTGTTTCCGCTCGGGGTGGCCGCCAGCGCCCCGGTACACGACGAGTCGACGGGGACCTACGAGATGCGGCCCTGGGAGGAGATCAAGAACATCTGCGTCGGGATCAAGGTCGACGCGGCGAGCACGTCGATCGTGACCGAAGGACCGCCTTGCTTTCCGCACGATCCGAACGCGACCTCAGCCCCGGCCTCTGCTGCTGACGACCTACGGCGACCCGGATACCAGTATCACTGGTTGTCCCAGTACTACCCAACCGACATTCGCATCGACTCCTACACACCCACCGAGCTCGGCTACCACCAGCTCCTGCTCGAGCTCGACGTCTGGGGGTATGGCCTGCGGGAGGGCACGGTCGATCCATTCGCCCCACAGGCCTACGTATGGGGCAAGCAAGAACCCGCGCGGCATGTTGCCGCGACCGGGGAGAACGGTGCCTTCATCTCCCACCACCCCGAGATCGTGTGGATGTCGCAGGACGAGGCGGACGCGCCGTTCGAGCCGTTCACGCTCGACGAAAACGAAACGTTCCCCGATCTCGAGTCGGATTGGGAGGGGGGCGTGGTCGAGCTCGGTCCCTGCACCGCGGCACAGATGGCGACGGCCTCGAATCGTCGCCGCTTCACGCTGCGCGGGCGGGGGACCGGTCCGGTCGAGGTCGTCGGTGCTCAGATCACGGGACGCAGCGCGGCGTCGTTCCGAGTCCTGTGCCTGGGCGCCGTGCCCGAAGCCGGCTTTCCGTTCACCCTCGACCCCGGCGCTCCAGCCCTTGGTGTCGTCGAGTTTACGGCACCCGTGTTCGAGGCAGGCTTCGGCGACACACCCTGGTTCGGCGACGGATACCCGGAGGCCCCATGGGGGTTCTTCGGCAACGTCGAAGAAGCTCGCCTGGAGGTGACGACCGATCTCGGGCAGCGCCTGGTGATCCCGCTGCAGGGCTACGTCTGGTAGGCCTCTTTTGTTTGTAAGGCGGATCATGCTGCGTTCGCAGACCGTGGCATCCGTTGGATCGATGCAGCTCGCATAGATGATCTGCGCCACCCAAGCGATCCCGGGGAGCCGCACGCACCAGCCGAAGACCGCCCAGGCGAGGTTGACGTGCTCCAACGCCCGGGCCAGCGCGACGACGCCCGTGCTCACCCGCGGTCCGTCGCGATACTCCATCTGGGCGAGCTCGGTCTGCCCGTGACTCTCGACGATCAGCCCAACCGGCTTGTGGGCGCAAAACCATCGGGCCAATCCCGAACACGGGCCGCATTCGTCTCGCAGCAGGAGTCGGGCGGATGCGGCAGCTGGGTCACGCCAGGGTTGCCACCTTGGGATCCAAGCACGAACTGCGGCCCGATAGCGTCGCCATTGCGTGCCGAATCGGCGGGCGAGAGCGTTGTGCTCCCGCGGCTCAGTGACGAGCGCCCCCAAGGCGGCCAGCATTGCGGCCGCGCCCAGGAGGGTCCACGACCACGCGAGCACTGCCCATGCAGCGACCGTGAGCACCTTGGCAAGCTGCAGCGGGTTGGCGACGTATGCGAACGGGCCCGTGGTGACCAGGCGCGTCGGAGGGTCGAGAGGCATGGGCGAACCTCGGCCGCGCGAGGTGTATTCGGTCAGCGCCGTGAGGCCGATGACCCCGGGCAGGCAGAACAGCTGCAAGACCAGGCTGCGAACCCATGGGGCGTGGTTGTTCCACGCGGACAACGAACCGTCGCCGACGGTGACGAGGAGCCACGGCAGGTCCCAAGCCAGCAGCAGGATGTATCCGAGTGCGTGAAGAACGTTGCGAGCGACCAGGCGGCGCCGCTGGGTCGTCCAGTCGGCGAACAGCTGGGCGGGCAGGGCCACCAACGCGAGCAACAACCAACGACTCGGGGCAGATGCCTCGGCCCAGGGAACGTTCCAATCGGTGAGGCGCCAGACGACGAGGTCGACGACGAGCAGCGCGGCCACCCGCGTTGGTGCTGGCCACCGTCGGAGCGCGATGGCCGGTAGTGCACCACAGCCGAGCGCCCCGGCGATGGCGACGGCGACCACGGCCCGGAGCGTCGGCAACTCACTTGCGGTCCAGCCGTGCTGCGCGCCGAGAATCGCAAGCGCGCTCGCGAGGCCCCACAGACTCGCGGCTGCCACCCCCGACAGTCGAACACGATCGAGCTGCGGCGACGCCATGGACTGCTACTCGGGCACCGCGAGGTTGTCGATGAGAAAGCCCGCCGCCAGGGCCACGGCGTAGCGTTCCAGCGGCGCGAAGTACCAAGCGGGGTCGAGCTCTCGGTCGTACGTGAGCGTCCACGTGACCTCCGTGCCCCCGGTGGGCCCGACCTCCCACTCCACCATCGCCTCGCGCCACGTCAGCCAGTGCGCGATCTTGGTGTCGTCCTCCACCGCGGCAAAGCGCACCCGTCCCGGCGCTCGCTCGACGACCTCGAGGACGAGGGTTCCTGGCTGCCCTTCACCCCCGGCGAAGCGAATCCGCCATTGGTCGCCAGGCTCGATCCCATCGGACTCGATCCACTGGGGTCGAGGAAAGCCGGCCTGCAGCAGCGGCGGCAGGGCGTGATTGAAGCGGGGCGGTGCCGCGAGCCGCTCGACGACGGCCGCCGGCTCCGCATTGGTGGTTCGGGATACGGCGACCTGCTCGTGGCGTTCGAACGACAGTGCCTCGGTCGTACCCTCGAGCGAGACGAGCGCCAGGGGCAGGGCAACCGAGCACCGCGCCACGTTCTTGTTGAACACGCGCTCGAACAGGGCGATGAGGCCCCAGACCGCGAGGATGACGGCGTAGATGATCGGCGCGGCCATCAGGACGCAGATCATTCCTTCACCGAGCAGCACCATCGACATCAGCAGCGCGAGCGTCGTGCCCTTGAGCACCAGTCCGATGCCGGACTTGGGCGGCTCGGTGTAGCTCAGGAGGACCGCGAATACGGCGGGCAACCCGATGAACAACATCGAAGACTGCTCGAGCTCGACGCCGACGATGAGGCGATAGCCGATCGAAAAGACCACCAGCGCGATGAGCAATCCAACGAGCGGCGCTCGCGTCTTTCGAAGACGAGCGACCGTCTCGTCGATGTCGTCGTCGGGGCTCCTCAACGACTCGAGTTCTTCATCTTGGTGGGTCATCTACTGTTCCTCCGCCTTGGGGTGAAACACCGGTTCGAGGATCGATGTCAGCTCCCGCAGCACGGTCCGAGCGAAGGGGGTGGCCAGCAACATGCTCGAGCCGTCCAGGACGCGGGCCACCAGGCGCATCAGTCGGCGCGTCGCGCTGGCATCGCGCGTGCGGTCACTGAGCCAGAACAACAGGATGGCGAGATGAGCCACGTAGAGGAGGTCCGCGACGTCGCGCGCGACCGGCCCCGATGGCGCCGCCTTCGATCCCTGGACGAGGGTGAGCAGGGTGCGACCCACGCGCTCGCGCACCGGTTGGGTGCTGCCGCTCAGGACGCCGACCTGTGACTGCGGGTCGAGGCTCGCGACCAGCAGGCCGGCGAGCGCACTGCGATGCCGGGACAGCAGCGCCAGTCGCTGCTCCATCGCGTCGGCAAACCTTTGCCCGAGTGCGCCAGCCGGCAGGTTGTCGACGATCGTCTCGAACTCCGCGGCCTGGCGCTGGTAGAGCTCGAAGACGATCGCGTCCTTGCTGGGGAAGTAGCGGTACGCCAGCCCGACCGCGGTTCCGGCCCCGTCGGCGATGGAGCGCATCGTGGTGGCTCCGTAGCCGCGCTCGGCGAACCGCTCGATCGCGGCCTCGAAGATGCGCTCCCGGGTCGCGGCCGATTTCGGCGAGGGACCGCTCGGACGCCCCCGTTTGCGGGCTTTCGCTGCCGACACAGAATAAATATGAACGCATTCAAAAAAAATGCAAATGCAGGGTACCCGTGGCCCAGGTCACTGCTGCGCTGAACCGATCGCTCGCGACACGGAAGAGCCGGGTATGCCCCGCCTGCCCCGTGTTTGCGCCATTGCTGCCCCGTTTGCCCTGATCTGCATTCCTCTGCACGCCAGCGCCGCCACCGTTCCCGCCGAGGCCATCGCCATCGAGGGGGAGGCCCAGCCCGAGCTCGGAGACCCGTCGCTGACGATCAGCACGGTGTTCTTTTCCGGCACGACGCCGACCGGACAGACCGTGCTGGCCGCGCGGCGTAGCGACATCAAGCACGCCCTGACCGTCGGCGGGCAGACCGTCTGGGAAGGCAACGGCGGCAACAATCCGCAGTTCAACGCGACCGGCGTCGTGCCGGCCGTGCGCAGTGCCGACGTGTTCGCCGTGCACGTGCGCGAGCCGGACCTTCCTTCCTTCGGGTATCGGGTCGAGACCGCCGCGGGGATCGTCATGACGGAGACGCTGCCGATCCCCGAGCTCGGCGGTCTGGTCGCCGACGACGTCCAAGCCCTGAAGTGGGCGACTGACGACGAGCTGCTGGTGTTCGTCTACTCGTCGTCGCAGGGTTACCTGCTGTCGTCGGACGGAACGCCGGGCTCGATGCAGCACGCGCTCGGTCCCGGCGACGTGATCGACGGCCACACGATCGAATCGGTTCGAGAGGAGATCGATGCTCGGGGCGCTCATCGGATCGTGCGCTTCGACGACACTGAGGACGTCGAGCACCTGCTCGTGGACGACGCCGTGGTCATCGATGAAGACGCCGACATCCCAGGCATGGACCTGCCGTGGGGCACAGTGGAAGCGGTCTCGATCAACGACGACGGTCGCTACGCGTTCGGGGGCGGGCATCCGAACTACGACGTGCTCCAGTATGTCGCGGTGGACGGGCAAATCGTCGTCACAGCGGAGGAAACGATCGACGGCGTCGAGCTCGCGGGCGCGAACATCATGAATGTCGAGATCGACGGAGAGGGGCGGCTCGTGCATCACTGGCGCTACCCGGATCCCGACGACGAACCCGAGGCGCTGATGTACACGTGCAACGCCGGCGCGGCGGGCACCGAGTCGCTCGTGCTGCTGCAGACGGGCGACCTCATCGAGGTGCAGGGTGAGCCCGGCGGCACGATCACCGTCAACGGCTTCGCCGAGCGCTACCAGGGGGACATGCTCGGGGACCCCGACGCGATCGTCGTACAGGTGGAGGGGCAGCGAAACGGTGAGCTCGTCGACGCGATGGTGCGCGTCGCGGTCGAGTGCTGCGGCAACGGCAACACCGACCCCTCCGAAGCGTGCGACGACGCCAACGGCGACGAGACCGATGAGTGCCTGTCGACATGCGAGGCGGCGTCGTGTGGCGACGGCTTCGTGCACGCGGGGGTCGAGACGTGCGACGACGGCAATACCGAGGACGGTGACGGCTGCTCGAGCACGTGCGAGGTCGAGGACGACGACTCCGGGGACGACGGCCTGGATGACGGCGGCACCGACGGGGGAGACGACGGGGGGTCCGATGGGGCAGACGACGACGGACCCGGGGGTGACGACGATGATGACGACGATGATGATGGGCCCGAAGACGGGGGCGGCGACGAGAGCGGTGGCGACGGAGCAGCGACGGACGGCGGGGGAGGATGCCGTGTCGGTGCCGACCACAGCGGCGGCACGTGGCTCGGGCTGTTTGGACTGCTGCTGGTCGCCCGGTTCAGATCACGTACTGCAGCCGCGCGATCGTGTTGTTCGCGGCCTTCTTGAGCGCTTCTGAAACGTCATCGCCGGCGTACGTCAGGAACGCTTGCAGCTCCTCGATGCCGAGCTTGCGATCGCTGAGCTCGGCGTGCGCCATCCCCAGGGAGAAGCGAATCATCGCGTCGTCGGGCTCGATCGCCTTGGCCTTGTTCAGGGCGTCGACGGCATCCTGAGCGCGACCGAGCCGAAGGTACGCACGCCCGAGCCCGGCCCACATCGCGGGGCTCTCGTCGTTGATCTCGACCCCGGTCTTCAAGACCTGTAGCGCGACTTTGTCGTGGCCGTAGTCGACGTACATGAGACCGAGGTCGACAAAACACGGCTCGTATCGCGGCCGAAGCTCGATGCAGCTGCGATACGCGAGATCGGCCTCGGTCGGCATGTCGAGCTGATCGAACGCTCGGCCCCGACGATGAAAGGCGCGGTAGTCCTTCGGGTTGTGCTCGGTGGCTTTGCCGAGCGCGTCCGCGGCGGTTTTGAGCAGCTTGTGGCGCTCCGAGGTCTTGGTGCCCTCGACCGCGGCTTGCTCGAGCTGCACGGCTCCGAGCTGGTACGAGAGCTTGGCGGAGAGGGCAGCATCGTCACCCGCGACCTTCAGCCCGGCCCGCAGGGCGTCGGCGGCCGCCTCGGGTCGGCCCTGCGCACGGTGAACCTGGCCGAGGGCGAGGTGCGCCCGACCAAAGCTCGGATCGGCCTGGGTGGCGTTCTTCACCGACTCCAGCCCGGCGTCGAGCTCCTTGCGCTGGACCTGCTTGATCCCCAAGTTGAGCAGGGCGATCGCTTCCGCGCGGTTCGGCGTGAGACCGGGTCCGAACGCGAGAACGACGAGCAGCAGCCACTGCATGGTGGGAGAGTATAGACTGCGATGCGTCCGTGCGGTTGCCGATCCTGATTGTCCTCCTCTTGGCGTCGTGCAATCGCACCGCGCCGTCGAAGGTGGACAAGTCCCCGCCCAAGCCGGCCGAATCGGTCCCGGCTGAGGACGAACCCGAACCTGCACCTGCGCCGAGCAAGAAGCCACTCGTCGAGCCGATGGAGTTGCCGGCGGAGCTCGACGAGCCCGAGCTCGAAGAGGACCCCGACCTCGTCGTCGCGCTTCCGCCGGGGCCCGCATTCGACCGCCCGACCCAGGTCGACAAGTACGAAGCCGGCGAGTGGTCTGTGGCGGGCTTGCGCAAGGACATCGACACGCGCGTCGAGGAGGGCAGGTCGGGGACCGAGATCCTGCTGCGTGCCTACGTGCAGGAGATCTACGTTCCGCCGGTGTGTCCCGTGAGTGAGACGTGCGTGCCCCCGAAGCAGCCGCACGTCTGGGTGGTCGACGACCCCAAGGATGGGGGCAAGCGCAACGCGATGATGGTGGTCAACTACGCATTCGTGATCCCCGAGTGGGATGCCAAGCGCTGGGAAGGCCAAGACGAGGTCGTGCTCGAGGTCGGCGAGCAGTACACCTTCAAGGGCAAGTTCAGGCGCTTCTCTGATTCGGGCTTCGCCAGCGAACGCGGACTGCTCGAGTTTCTCGCCGTGCGCGACGAGGCGGCCGGCCAGTGGGTCTATCCGCCTGGCGCGCCCTGGCACCCTCTCGAGATCGCGCGGCAGGAGGAGCAGAATCGAATGCTGATGGAGAAGGCGCGCGAAGAGGCCAAGAAGCGGCCGCCGCGTTGAGACGACGAGACGCCGGGTTTTCGGGATTCTGGCGACGTCCTGATAGCGTCGCGTTTCAATGGCCAGCGCTCGGACTGTCAAACGTTGGGAACGACCGGGCGGCGACCGAGTGCCCGCCGTCATCGAACGATGGGGGCGAGGGCCGTTCTTCGTCACCGTCGTGACGCTCGCGGCCGCTTCGGCGGGGCTGGTTGTCGCCTGGTGGCCCGCGGGCGTCTTGCTGGGGCTGGTGACCGTCGTATTCGCGGCGCTGGGCTTTGCCGACATCACCCAGACGCGCCGAACGATTCTCCGCAACTTCCCCGTCCTTGGTCGGCTGCGTTACTTCTTCGAGTCGATCCGACCCGAGCTGCGGCAGTACTTCGTCGAGTCCGATCAGGAGGAAAATCCGTACAGTCGGGAGAAGCGCTCGATCATCTACCAGCGCGCCAAGGACGTGCTGGACACGATGCCGTTCGGGACGCGCCGGGACGTCTACGGCTTGGGCTACACGTGGCTGGCCCACTCACTCGTGCCCAAGCACCCGGACGAAGTCGCCAGCCGCGTCATGGTGGGCGACGTTCGCTGCGGCAAGCCCTACAACGCGTCGCTGTTCAACATCTCGGCGATGAGCTTCGGGTCGCTGTCGACCAACGCCGTCCGGGCGCTCAACCTGGGCGCCAAGCACGGCGGGTTCGCCCACAACACCGGAGAGGGCGGCGTTTCGCCCTACCACCTCGAGCACGGCGGTGATCTCATTTGGCAGATCGGCACCGGCTACTTCGGCTGTCGCACCGAAGACGGCAAGTTCAACCCGGAGATGTTTGCCGAGACCGCGAAGCTCGATGCGATCAAGATGATCGAGATCAAGCTGTCGCAGGGGGCCAAGCCCGCGCACGGCGGCATCCTGCCGGCGAAGAAGGTCACGCCGGAGATCGCCAAGATTCGCGGCGTGCCGATGGGCAAGGACGTGCTCTCACCGCCCGGGCACACCGCCTTTGGCAGCCCCAAGGAGATGGTCGAGTTCGTCGCCGAGCTACGCAAGCTCTCCGGTGGCAAGCCGGTGGGGATCAAGCTGTGCATCGGCCATCCGATCGAGTTCTTGTCGATCGTCAAGGCGATGATGGAAGCGGACCAGGGCCCAGACTTCATCACCGTCGACGGCGGTGAAGGCGGGACTGGGGCGGCACCGATCGAGTTCTCGAACTCGGTGGGCGCACCGCTGCGCGAAGGTCTGGTGTTCGTAGACGATGCGCTGCGCGGGGCGGGGATCCGTGACGACGTGCGCATCTTCAGCGCGGGCAAGATCGCCACGGGCTTTCACGTGCTGCAACAGCTCGCGCTCGGGGCCGATGCGTGCAACTCGGCCCGCGGCATGATGTTCGCGCTGGGGTGCATCCAGGCGCTCAAGTGCAACAGCAACCACTGTCCGGCGGGCGTGGCGACGCAGGAGCCCAAACTGGTCGAAGGTTTGGTCGTCGATGACAAGGCGGCCCGGGTTGCGAGCTTTCATTCCAAGACGGTGGAAGCGGTGCTCGAGCTGTGCGGCGCGGCGGGGCTCGACTCACCTGCGATGCTGCGGCGTCATCACATCACGCATCGCGTGTCGTCGACGGAGATCCGGACGCTCGCGGAGACGTTCCCGCCGCTGGAGCTCAACTGTTTGCGCGACGGCAAGGCACCTCCGACACTGCAGCGGTACTGGGACAGCGCAACAATCGACTCCTTCCGACCGACGTCCTGACCGCGGTTCAATCGAGCCGCTTGACGGTGCACCCGGCCACGCCCCATAGCGCGGACTCGTCGGGCGGTCGCTGAAGGACGAGTTGGAGAGTGTCGAAGTCGTGCGTCAGCATGCCGGTCGTCACGACGAACCTCAGCGGTGCAGGTCTCTGGGAAATGCTCTGCGAGCCGACGCGCTCCGGTGTATCGGACTTGCGGGTGTACACGTCCAGATCCAACGCACCATGCTCGAGGATCGCCCCTTCGCAGGACAGCTCGAGATCTCGACCGTTGAGCCACGCTCGAGGGACCATCAAATGGAGCGTGCTCTGGTCCCAGAGGTAGAGGCCGCGGTGGTGATCCCATGTGGACAGGCTGAGGCCGCCGTTGACATGGAACTCGAGCGTGTTCGCGGTCTGGCCTTCGAAACTAAACTCGAGCTTCGGCAGACCGATCAGCTCGAGCTGGCTGGAAGGGGCTTTGCCCGGCGCGGTTGTTTGCATCGGCAGGGTGAGCGGCGCAGCCGAGCTCGCTTTGCGCCCCTCCGACTTCACCAGAACCTGCGGGACGGCCTGCGCCTTCTTGTTCTTGCTGATCTTCTTCTTTGTCTTCTTGCCGACCTTCTTCTTGCCCTTGGTCTTCTGGGTTTTCGTGCCCTTCCTCTTTCCGACGGAGGGCTTGCCGGGCAAAGGCTTGGGGGTCGCGGGGGCGACGAGCAGGGCGGCGATGGCGAGGATCAGCGTGTTCATGGTTACCCGCGTCTACGCACGCCAGCCCTCGATCCACTCGGTGAGGCGCGCGAGGCTCAGCACAACGAGCGACTGGTTCCGACCGACGTCTTGAACGCGGTTCAATCGAGGCGCCTGATGCTGCAGCCGCCGACGCTCCACCCCGCGGGCTCGTTCTTGGGTCGCTTCAGGACCACGTGCATCGTGTCGAAGTCGTGCGTTAGAGCGCTGCTGGTCACCAAGAACCTGAGTGGACCGTCGCTTTCGTAGATGGTGTGTGTTCCAACGACCTGCCCGAACTCATCCCCGTGCGTCGTCACCATCGTCAGGTCGAGATCGCCGTTGAGGATCTGACCGTCGCACGACAGCTCGAAGTCTTTGCCGTTGAGCCAAGTGCGATGGACGAATACAGTGAACGTGGCATCCGGTCTGAGATGCGCGCCGTAGGCACCCCGTAGGGTCGAGAGTTTCAGATCACCCTCCGCATAGAACTCGAGGGTATTCGCGCTCGGGCCGTTGAACCTGAACTCGAGCGTCGGCAGGCCGATGGGGGTCAGGGGGCCAGACGGCGCTGTTCCTGGGAGGGCCGTGCCGCTCGGAGCGGTCGGGGGGGCGGCCTGGGAAGGTTTGCGGCCTTCGGATTTGACCAAGATCTTCGGAGCAGTCTCAGACTTCTTACCGACCTTCTTCTTGCCGACCTTCTTCTTGCCCTTGGTCTTCTTGGTCTTCTTGGTCTTCGTGCCCTTCTTCTTTCCGGCGGAGGGCTTGCCGGGCAAAGGCTTGGGGGGCGCGGGGGCGACGAGCAGGGCGGCGATGGCGAGGATCAGCGCGTGCATGGTCACCCGCGTCTACGGACGCCAGCCCTCGATCCACTCCGTCAGTGAGTCGACCAACCCCGACAGGGGGGCGAACAGCGATAACCAGCGCGACTCGTCGGAATGGCGCGTGTCTACGAGGCGTCCACCATGGTCCGCCTCGAGCTGCTCACCCCCGTCCTGATTTCTCTCGCCCTCGCATCGGCCTGCGACAGCGCCAAGGAGCCGCGTCCTGCCGAGGCCGCAAGCAAACCTACGGTCGCCGCATCCGCCGACAAGGCTGCTCCCGCGAAACCCGCGAAGGCGGAACTCGCGAAGCCAGCTGAAGCAAAGCCCGCCGGAGCGAAGCCCGCCGAGGCGAAGCCGCCGGAAGAGCGAGCCCCCAAAGCCGAGCCCTGTCTCGTGACGGTTTCCGTCGACGACGGCAGCGCGAAGACCAAACCGATGGAGGCGACCACCGTCACCCCGATGGCCGCGATGGACGATGCCGCGCGCGCGGTGGTGGGCGCTGCGATCGATGGCAAGCCGAGCGCCCTCGCCCCCATGACGCGCAAGGAAGTGCTCACCCTCGGACGAGCGTCGCGTACGTCCGATACGATCGTGTCGATCGAGTTCGCCGATTACGACTCCGCGGCGTACACCTTCGACGCGAAGGGCCGCATGACGAAGGTCGAGTTCGACCCCGCTGCCGAGAAGCGCTACGCGATCTTCGAGTATCACTACGAGTGTGACGAGGCGCTGCTTGCCGAGGCGAAGGCGAGCGACGCCGGGACGACCGCACCGCCCGAAGGAATCCCCGCGGGGTGGCAGGCGATCGAAGGTGATTCGACCGGCATGGAGGCCTCGGGTACCTTCTTCGTGCCCAAGGCGTGGGTGGTCGAGGGCAAGGCGCCCCACCAGACGGCGCGCCCCAGCGCCGACTCGGGCGTGCACTGCTTTCTCAACATGCCCCGTGAGCTGAAGGAAGGCGACGCCAAGGCGCAGCTGCTGAAGACCGCCAAGGCCGACGCCAAGAAACACGCGGCTACGGACGCGACGGTCGAGCACCACGGAATCGAGCTCTACGTGCTCGAGTACGCCGCCCAGGGCGACGGTACGCTCGTGGTCGAGGCATGGAATCTGGACGACACCGTCCCCAACGGTGTGACCTGTGCCGACGAGTCCGGCGAGAAGTTCAAGAGTGATCGCGAGGACGTGGACCTCGTGATCCGCTCGTTCTTGCCCTTCTCGGGCGAGCGGGGGTAGCTGGCCCCGACCTGTGTCGGCGAGCTCGCCTCGTTCCGCGGGGGCGAGTGGTACGGTGGTGGTCCCGATGCGGGGACGTTGCCATCTCGCCGCAGCCCTGCTGCTGGCCGCATGCACGTTCGGTCAGGCGACCATTGCCGGTGACGGATCGGAAGGATCGTCGGGCGAGAACCCGGACGGAGTGCCGCGCGTGGTCGGGTGGTTTGCGGTCGGAGCGTCTCGGTGAGCAGAGCTGGGATTGCAGGCCTGCTCCTGTTCGCCGTCGCATGTCGGTCGGGCGAAGTCTTTCCCTGCCTCACCGATGAGGAATGCGGTCCGGTGGGCGTGTGCGCCGAGCCTGGGTACTGCGCGTTCGAGGACCCGGATTGCGAGTCGGGGCTCGTGTTCGGCGACTTCGCCGGGGACGGTCTCGCAAACCAGTGCGTGCCGGGAACTGCGACAGACACCGAGTCGCCGGCGTCGACGACCGGGACTTCGGCATCGACGGTTGCTCCGGGGTCTTCGACGGGACCCTCGTCCGAGTCGAGCTCGAGCTCGGGCTCCTCGAGCGGGTCACTCGACACAACAGGTGCTTCGAGTACCGGGGTCTCCGCTTGTCCCGAGGACTGGTGGGACTGCGCATGGAGGTATCGCCGACCCGTAGCGGTTCAGTGGAAAGGTGCTGGCGTCTTGGACTTCCCGGCCCAGGTGCGGCTCGACGAGACCCGTCTGTCGTTCGATGAAGCGTCGGTCAGCGGCGCCGATCTGCGCTTCGTGATGGGGTCGGTGCCACTGGCTCACGAGGTGGTGACCTGGGACGCCTCGGGGCAGGCCGAGGCCTGGCTCCGCATTCCCGACCTCAGCAGCGATGAACCGCTGCACGTCTACTACGGCAATCCCGACGCATCCGACCGTGCCGATCCAGTCTCGGTGTGGAGCAATGGTTACATCGTCGTGCTGCACCTGATCGACGAGACGGACACCCTCGGGCTGCTCGATCTTCCGCCCGCCGTGGCGGAGCGCGTGCCGGGCCTCGTTGGCGAAGGCCTTCAGTTCACCGGCAACTCGACCTTCTTGCAGGATCAGGGCGCACCGGTGCCTCTGTTCGAGGAGATGACGTCGGTGAGCCTGGTCTTCAACGCCAGTGCGTGGGGCCAAGGCGGCTTTGGCCGGCTCGTCGACGCGTCCGACATCAACACGACAGCGACCGGCTACTCGATCGCCGTGGCCGAGTCGGGCGACGGGGGGCTGGCGTCGCTCCGCTTCGGTCGCGGCTACGATCTTTCGCGCGGCACTTGGTACACACCGGACAACTCGGTCGCGCTCGACGAGTGGTTTGTGGCGTCGTTTGCCTACGTCGACGGGCTCACCAACATTCCGAGGGCGTGGATCGGCGGTGAGCCGCAGGCGCTCAGTCAGCAGGTGGCGCCCGCCGGGAATCCCGTGCCGCCGCCGCTGCCGGTGACGATTGGGGCACTCGGGACGACCGAGCTGCGGTACTTCGATGGCGTGATCGACGAGCTGCACATCGCACTCGCAGATCGCGACGACGCCTGGATGGCCGCCGAGCACCTCTCGTTCACCGATCAGCTGCTCTCGTTCGGTCCCGAACAAGCGCTCGAGCGATGACGCTTCGAAGCAAGAGAGTCACGAAGCCGCCGGGTTGGCGAGTGATGCTCGCGGCCGGCGGCTCGTGACCGTCAAATCAGAGGCCGAGGCCTCGCTTCCATAGACATAGCTTCATCGATTGTTTCCTCCTCGAAGTCCCTGCCACCCCTCCGGCCGTGTTCGAACGCCGACCGGAGAGTGTGGGCTTACGGGGTTACTGGTCACCCAGTCGCAGCTGCGCCTGCAGCTCCTTGGGGGCGACGACCACGGTCAGATTCTCGATCCGATCCGCGAGATCACGGTACGCCTCGACCTCCTTGAGGCGGCGTAGGACGGGGTTGCTCTCGAGCAGCCGCGCGGTGTTGGCCAGGCTGCGGGTCGCAGCGACCTCCTCGCGACGGAGAATGTTCTGCGCCGCAGCACGCTTCTCCGCCTCGATGACCTGGTTGAGCAGCATCTTCATGTCGCCCGGAAGGACGATGTCCTTGATCTCCAGGCGGACCACATCGACACCCCAGGCCTTGGCCCGCGGGGCCACGACCTCGACCAGCTTGCGCGCGAGAGCATCGCGACCCTCGAGCAGCTCGTCGACCGGCATGCCGGCAACCTCCGCGCGCGCGGCGAGCTGCACCTCGGCGTAGAGTGCGTCGCGAAGGTTCGCCACCTGCTCGGCCGCCGCGACCGGATCGACGATCCGGTGCTTGAGCACGAGGTTGAGTCGGAGGGTGACCTTGTCCCGGGTCATGATCTCCTGACCGATGACCTGGAGCTCCTGCTCGCGTAGATCGACGCGCTGCATCGCAACCTCGCGGCCGTAAACGTTGAGGACGTGGCGACCAGCCTCGAGCACCTCGGCCAGGACACCATCCGCGTACACGAGCACGCGCTCGTACGGACGGACGAGCACCTCCTGGACGTAGTCGCGCGCGAGCGGGAGGAACAGCGCGGGCACACGACCACGAAGCGGGCTGATGTCGATGAGCTCGACGTCGAGGCCGGCCTCCTCCATCCACAGGGCGTAGCGGCCGGGGCCGTACACGCGGAAGGGCGCCTCGAGTCGGGTCACCAGCGCGAGATGAAACGCGGGCACCTCGAGCACGGTGGCCTCGCTGGCGGGAAGCAGCGCCTCGACCTCGGCACGCGGGGCCACGAGGCCATCGGTCACATCGAAGAGCTCGACGTGCTGCGTCGCGCGCAGGCTCCATCGGATCTGACGGCCGGGACCGAGCAGCTCGACCACTCGACCATCGCGGTACAGAAGGCCGCGCTGGCCCTCGGGGATGACGAGATTGAGACGCATGTTCATCGCAAAACGCTCCTGCGTTGGGGGTTGAAAAGGAAGGTTGGGGAAATGGAAAAGGACCGCCGGGGGAGGTCGAGGGAAGCGGTGACGGGGTACGTCCGCCGATCGCGACCGGGGCGGATCGAGAGGCGTGCTCTCGGCGCCAGGCGGTCACGACGGGCACGACGGTTCCGACCCGAAGGTCAGATCCGCGGCGTACCACGGGTCACGGCTCGCCATCCCCGCGCACGTTCACTGAGGTGACGCGCGCGGTTCGGACCTGCCCCGACGGTCGCGTGTGTCTTTCGATCGTTTCAGGATCGAGAAAGGGTTTTGTCAGACCCCTCGTCGTGTAATCGGTTCTACAGACCGGTGCGTTCAACCACTTCGCCACATCAGCAGCTTGTTGGAGCTGATGGCGGGATTCGAACCCGCGTACACATCTTCTCCACACACCCGGACCCGAGATGCGGGACGCACCGACCCGACTCGGTGTCCCGAGGGGAGGTGACGCCGCTGGGCGACCCGGCCGCGCTTCAAAGAACTCGTTAGGAGGCTACGCGCGCAAACGCGACGGCAACCCACGCCAAGTCATGGGGCGACTCGTATGGATTGGTGAGCGTTGTGGCACGTGTCTTCTCCTCGTCGGCGTCCTGCCGAGGGCGGAAACATGATCGGAGGGTCCTGCTCCGTCAAGGGAAAAACTGCTACGGTCCCTGCCAGTGCCGGACGCTTCGCTGGGTTGGGGCCGCAAGGTGGCCCGACTGCCGGACCGGGGCGTGCTGATCGTCGCAACCGATCTGCAGGGCAACCTTCGCGATTACGAGACGCTCAAGGCGATCTATCGCGCTGAGGACGAGGCGGGGAACGAGCCGGTCCTCTTGCTGTGCGGTGACCTGGTGCACGGACCGGGACCCGAGTTCGCGCGACCCGGGCGCTGGCCCGACTTTCTCGGTGCCTACTACGAGGACCAGTCGCGCGAGCTCATCCTCGACTACGAGAAATTCGCCGAGCAGGCCCGCACCATCGCATTGCTGGGCAACCACGAGCACGCACACATCGGTGGCCCCGTCGTCAGCAAGTTTCACCCCGACGAGGCGGCGGTGCTCGACGCGGCGCTCGACGAAGACGCGCCGCGCATCCATGCGTTCATCGAGACCTTCCCGCTGATCGGGGTGGCTCGATGTGGGGCCACCTTCACGCACGGAGCGCCACGTGCCACCGAAGCGAATCTCGCGGCATTCGATGCGCTGGACTACCGCGGCTTTCGCAACGTCGAAATCGGAGCGATGTACGAGCGCGGCACCGTCGGCAACCTGCTGTGGGCGCGCTACGCCGAGCCCGAGCGGGCGCGCGAGTTCCTCCGGGCCACCTACGACGGCGACGGCAGCAACGCGTTCGTGGCGTTCGGCCACGACGTGGTCCGGGACGGCTACGAGAAGATCGGCCGCGAGCAGATCTGCGTCTCGACCTCCTTCGGATGCGACGATGCCTACAAGGTCTACCTGCGGCTCGAGCTCGACCAGTACTACGAATCGGTGGACGACCTGCGGATTGGACGTGAGATCCGCAAGCTGTACCCCGACGAATCGTAGATATACTCCCCGCCGGTGCGCACCCTTGCAGATCTGGCCGAGTCCCTCCGGCGGATGGATGGACGCGGCTACGGGGGCTACAAGCAGATCAAGGGCCGCTGGCAGGGGGAGCGCCTGAGCGTCGCCATCGACCATGTTCAGGGCGACCCGTTCGCGAGCCCATCGCGGGTCCGCATCGTGCTTCCTGCGCTGACGCACGCCATTCCGAGTGTGCTTCGTGAAACTCGAGGGCGTCGGGTGGCGATCACCGATTTCGTGCTGCGCCGCTTTGCCCGGGCCGCCCGTGACGCCAGCGAGCGGCGAGGCAGCGGACGCTCGGGTCAGCTCACGGTCGACGACGGCGACGCCGAGATCCTGGCGCGCTCGGGCTGCGGCCTGGCCGGAGAGGACCTCGAGCTGCGCTTTCGCGTGGGTCTACCCGCACGTGGCCGACGGGTTCTGGGACGGGAAGCCGCCCACCTGCTGACCGAGGTCCTCCCGGAGGCGGCGATGCGCGTGGTCTGGGACGCGCTCGATCAGAGCGCCGCGCAGCGCTTCGTGGAGCTCGCGGAAGACCATGCCCATCTGCAGGCTCAGTTGGTCGAGCGAGGCCTCGTGGCCTTCGTGCGCGACGGCTCGGTCCTGCCGCGCGCATCGGGGGTGTCGTCTCGCCCGATGAAGGATGCGGTGGCCTTCGAGAGCCCCCCGTCGCTCCGAGTCGAGCTGCCGACGCTGCATCACGGCACGGTGACCGGCATGGGCATTCCGGCCGGCGTCACGCTCATCACCGGCGGTGGCTTTCACGGCAAGACCACGCTGCTCGAGGCGATTCAGGCGGGCATCGATCCGCACGTGCCCGGCGATGGTCGGGAGTGGGTCGTCACCGCCCCCGATGTGGTCAAGCTGCGCAGCGAAGATGGGCGCAGCGTGGCTGGCGTCGATCTGCGCCCGTTCATTGCAGACCTCCCGCGCGGCAAGGGCACCGAGCGCTTTGCCACCCCGGATGCATCGGGGAGCACCAGTCTCGCCGCCGCCATCGTGGAGGCGCTCGAGCTCGGTGCGTCCGGCATTCTTCTCGACGAGGACACGTCGGCCACCAACCTCCTGATCCGCGACGCGCGAATGCAGACGTTGGTCGCTCGGGAGACCATCACGCCGCTCATCGACCGCGTTCGCGAGCTGCATCGCGAGCACGGGGTGTCGACGATCCTCGTCGTCGGAGGCAGCGGCGACTACCTCGAGGTCGCCGACCGTGTCCTGCTCATGGAGGACTACGTCCCGCACGACGCCAGCGAGCGCGCGGCCGAGGTCGCGAGCAACCATCCCACCGGGCGCGCGATCGAAGAGGCGGAGCCGCTCGTACCTCCGGCGCCCCGGCGGCCCGATCTCGTCTCCCTCGATCCCCGCCGCGGGCGCAAGAATCGCGTCCGTGCCCGAGGCCTGCGGGAGCTCTCGTTCGGCGAGGACGTCATCGATCTTTCCGCGCTCGAGCAACTCGTCGACGACAGCCAGGCGCGAGGCATTGGCGTGCTGCTCGAGTGGATCAGCGCCAACGGCCAGGACGGTGCCACGCTGCGTGAGCTCGTCGATGCCGCGTTGGACGCTGCGCAGCAGCAGAGTCTCTACGAGCTCGGGCGTCTACCCGAGCTCGCGGCAGTGCGTCGCCATGAGCTCGCCGCCGCGATCAACCGCCTACGGAGCCTCGAGCTGCTCTGATGGCCGAATCGCCCGTGCCGCAGGACGCCGCCGGTCGTCGGCGCATGATCGTCACGCTCGCGCTGCCGATCATCGCCGGAATGATCTCCCAGAACGTTCTCAACCTGATCGACACCGCGATGGTGGGCACGCTCGGCGACGGTGCGCTCGCGGCCGTCGGCACGGGCAGCTTTGCGAACTTCCTGTTCGTGGCGCTCATCATGGGGTTGTCGGTCGGCGTGCAGTCGATGGTGGCGCGGCGGCTGGGCGAAGAGCGTACGGACGAGGTCGCAATCCCGCTCAACGGCGCGCTGCTGCTCGCGGTCTCGACCGGCATCCCGCTGTCGATCGTGCTCTACCAGCTCGTGCCGAGCATCTTTCCGGTGCTCAACCGCGACCCGCACGTCGTGGAGATGGGCGTGCCCTATCTGCAGGCGCGCATCGTCGCGATGACGGCAGTGGGGACGAACTTCTCGTTCCGCGGCTTTTGGAACGGGGTCAATCTCTCGAAGATGTATCTGCGGACGCTGTTGGTCATGCACGCGACCAACATCGCTCTGAACTGGTTGCTCATCTTCGGCAACTTGGGGTTTCCGGAGATGGGAGCGACGGGTGCTGGGGTGGCCAGCGCGATCGCGACGTACGCCGGCACGGCGGTCTACATCCTGCTCGCGCTTCGGCACGCCCGTGAAGGCGGCTTCCTCCGCGGCTTGCCCGACGGCCAGACGATCCGGACGATGCTCCGGCTGTCGATTCCCAACGGCCTGCAGCAGACGTCCATGGCGGGGTCGCTCGTTGCGCTGTTTTGGATCATCAACCACATCGGGCACGAGTCGGGCGACGTCGCGACCGCCGAGGTTGCCGCCGCGAACGTGGTCGTCAACGTCACCCTCGTCGCGATCCTCCCCGGCATCGGTCTAGGGATCACCGCGGCGTCTCTGGTGGGGCAGGCGCTCGGGCGGCGACAACCGGAGGACGCCGAGCGTTGGGGCTGGGACGTCGTGCGCGTGTCGGCGGTGGTGCTCGGCGTTCTCGGCTTGCCGATGTTGCTCGTCCCCGATGCGATCCTGTCCGGCTTTCTGCACGAAGAGAGCACGCTGGCGCTCGCTCGAGGCCCGCTTCGACTGATCGGTGCGTCGATCGCCATCGATGGGGTGGGGATGGTGTTGATGAACGCGCTGCTCGGCGCGGGCGCGAGCCGTACGGTGATGGGCGTCTCCGTGACCGTTCAGTGGGTTGTTTTCCTACCTGCGGCGTACGTCATCGGTCCTGTGCTCGGCTACGGGTTGGTCGCGATCTGGGCGGCTCAGGTGGCCTATCGCGGGCTCTTGGCCGCGATCATGGTCGTTCTGTGGCGGCGGGGTGACTGGAAGACGATCGAGGTCTGACCCCAGGCGGTCGTTTTTGCGCGTTGGCTCGGCCCGAATCGGGCCGTTACACTGTTCTCCGTGCAGCCAACCCGACGGTTGCTCCTCGTCGACGACGAGGAATCGTTGCTGCGGCCCATGAGCCTCGCGCTGGGCCGGCTGGTGTCCTGCAGCATCGACGCGTTCACCGACGGGAACGAAGCGCTCGCTTCGGCGAAGGCCGTTCCATACGTCGCCGCGGTCTTGGACGTGGACATGCCTGCGCTGGATGGGGTCACGCTCGCGCGGGCACTGCGCGAGATCGATCCCGACTTGTCCATCTTCTTTCTGACCGGGAGCTCCCGCGACGTGCCGCAGGCGGACTTCGAATCATTGGCGCCGGTCGAGGTGATCGCAAAGCCAGTCAGGGCGGCCGTGCTCGCAGAGAAGCTCCGTCCACTCGTCGAGCGCTGATAGCATCGTCGTACCCCCTTCTCGATGCCGTCCGAGAGCGCGATTTTATTTCACCTCGGGCGTGGTGACGTCACCCCCTCGGATGTCATCGCGCTTTCGGATGGGCGCTACCGGGCGATGCTCGATCCGAGCGACGAGTACGCCAAGCGACTCGATCGCGGGGCGGAGCTCGTGCAGCGGCGGGTGAGCGCGGAGGGAAGACTGCGAGGCATCACGACCCGCATGCGGGCGATCGACACCCCAGGGCAGGACGACACGCAGCAGCAGCGGGTGCGTCAGAGCTTCACGCGCTACCACGAGGTCGGGACCGGTGATGCGCTGCCCGATCGGCTCGCGGCCGCCGTGGTTGCGGTTCGTTTGGCCTCGCTGTCGCGAGGGTTTTCTGGGGTGCGGCCCACCTTGCTCTCCTTGCTGTGCGACATGCTCAACCTTCGGGTGCTGCCGCGCATCCCCACGTACGGATCGGGCGGTTGGAATGCGGACGCGGTGCCGCTGTCGTATCTCGCCGCGGCCGTGGGCGGGGAGGGCGACGTCAGCTACCTGGGCAGAGTCGTGCCCGCGACGGAGGCGCTTCGGGCTGCGCGGCTGCAGCCGTTGGCCCTCCGACCCAAGGAAGCGCTCGCATTGATGAGTGGCACGGGCCTGATGACGGCCCTTGGCTGCATCGCGTGGGATCGGTCGCGTCGCTTCGCTCGGTTTGCGGCGGCGCTGTCGGCAATGGCGACCGACGTGATCGGCTGCGGCGTCTCGCATCTCGACCCACGCATCGACGGACTCAAGCCGCACCCGGGCGTTCGGACCGCGTCGGAGTGGCTGCGCGAAGACGTCGAGTACGGCGGGCGCGAGACGACGGCGGGCGCGGTGGCACCGGAGCTGATTCGAGCCTCCGCCCACATCCTCGGGACGCAGCTCGACGCCACGTCGTTCGCCGCGAGTGCGCTCGAGACGGAGCTCAACAGCGTGTGCGACGAGCCAATCGTCCACCCGGCCTCCGGTGAGTTTCTGCTCGGCGGAAACTTCTACGGCGGGGCGGTGACGCTCGCGCTCGACGGGATCAAGTCCACCGTGTTCAGCACCGCGTCGATGCTCGAACGCATGCTGACGCTGGTGTGCGAGCCTTCGCTCAACGGCGGGCTCCCGCCGGATCTCGTTCATCCCGGGCAACCGGTCGCGCATGGCTTTCGCGGAATGCGGGCGTCGGCGGCTGGTCTGCTGGCCGACCTCGCGACTCGCGTCGCGCCGGCTGCCGTCCGAGCTCGCATGGCCGCCCGCGACCCGACCGAGCTGTCATCGATGGGCTCGCACGCGGCACGCGACTGCCTGCAGGTACTGTCGTGGGCCGAGACGATCGCGGCAATGGCTGCGCTGGCGTTCTGCCAGGCGGTCGATCTGCGCGAGGGCAAGGGATGTCACCGGCGCGCCAAGACGCTCTACGGGGCGACACGGCAGCTCGTCCCGCGGCTCGAGGTCGACCGTGCGCAAGACCGCGACATCACGTCGGTGCTCGAGTTGTTCCGGGCGGGGCTGTTGCCGATCGGCTTGGACACGTAAGAAGCGTGCATGGCCGACGTCGTCGTTCACGGACTCCCGCCCAGCAGCTACACGATGACCGCGCGCATGGCGTGCGGCGAAAAGGGCATTACGCACGATGTCAGCCCGGTACAGCTCGGCACCGAAGCGCTCGCCGAGCTCCATCCCTTCAGCAAGGTCCCGATCCTGGAGCACGGCGACGTCCGGATCTACGAGACGAGCGCGATCTGTCGGTATATCGACGACGAGTTCGAGGGCCCCTCGCTCGCCCCATCCGATCCCAAGCTCAGCGCTCTCATGGAGCAATGGATCAGCGTGGTCAACTGCTACGTGTACGAAGACTGGGTGCGGCAGTACATCCTGCAGTACATCTTCCCGCGCGGCGAAGGGGGCGCGCCGGACCGGGCGGCGATCGACGCCGCGGTCCCGCGGATCGACCATCAGCTCGGGCTGCTCGACAAGGACCTGGCAGACCGCAAATTCCTATGCGGCGACACGGTGAGCATCGCGGACATTTTCCTCACGCCGCTGCTCGCGGGCATCGCCCGATTCGACGAGGGCAAGGCGCTGCTGGGCAAACACCCGGGGGCGGCGCGTCTGCTGGGCACACTCGTGGAACGGCCGGCCTTTCAGGCTTCGATTCCGCGCGAGGCATGAGCTGAACCCGGCGCCCACTTCCTGCTAGATTCCTTCGCGTGAACCTCCCGCAGTGGAGACTCGGCGCTGCGGCGCTTTGCCTGGCGCTGGTCGCGTCGTGCGGCGGCGACGACGAGGACGTCGTTCGCGAGATCATCGGGCCCAGCGGTGGCTTGGTCACCTCGCACGACGACCGACTCAGCATTGCGCTGTTGCCCGGTGCGCTGGCGGAGGACACCGAGATCATCATCTTCCCCAGCGAAGAGCCGCCTTCGATCTACGGTGCCGCCTATCGTGTTCAGCCCGACATCGACCTCGGGGTTGCAGCAGAGGTGACCTACCGTCGGCCGCTGCCGCCACTCGAGCCGCGCGCGGTCGCGGTCGCGGGCATCCATCGCGACGACTACACCGGCGGCGAAGGATTTTGGCAGCCGCTGCAGCGTCTGATCCTCGATCTCGACGCCGAGTCGGTCACCGCCAAGGACACCGAGCTCGCGCTCTACTACGGGATGTTCGACTTCACGACGGACTTCAGCGGAGGTGGCGGCGTGGCGGAGTGCGCGGCCAATGCGGCCGCTTGCTACAACGGCAATGTGTTCCCCGCCGGCACGGGTCCGCGGGACGTGTGCTTCGGCGACTTCGACTTCAACGGCATCGGCGACGTCGCGGTGGCCAACGGCGGCGCGGATACGGTCAGCGTTCTGCTCGGCAGCCAAACCGGCGCCCTCGGAGCACCCACTCCCTTCATCGTGGGCACGGCCCCAGCGGCAGTCGGCTGCGCCGAGCTGTCGGGCGATGGGGCCACCGACATCGTGACCGCCGTCGGGGGCATCTCGTCGGTGGTGCTCGCGCTCAGCAACGGCGACGGGACGTTCACCCAAGCAACCCCGACCACCGTGGCCTCCAATCCGGTGGATGTTGCGCTCGGCGATACCAACCTCGATGGCTTTTCCGACGCCGTGGTCGCCGGTGCGCAGGGAGCCGTGACCGGACTGGTCATCGGCGGGATGGGTTTCGTCAGCACGGGGGACCGCACGACGACGGCAGCGATCCCGAGCCCGTCCGGGGTCGTGGTCGGCAACTTCAACCCGGCCGCCGACCAGATCCGGGATGTTGCGGTGTTCGGCGGCGGCACGTTGGTGGTCGCGCTCGGCGTTGGTGACGGCACGGTCGGCGAAATCACCGAGATGGGCGCCAACGCGGTCGGCTCGGGCCTGAGCCGCGGCACGGTGGCCGACGTCACCTCGGATGGCGTCGACGACATCATCATTGCGGACGCATCTGGCGGGGGCGTCCACGTGATTCAGTCGCTGGGAGACGGCGTTTCGTTCATGCCACTGTTCCAGCAGACCGGGAACGGCGCCTACGACGTCGCGGTCGGCGACTTCGACGGGGACGGCAACCGGGCGGACCTCGCGATCTCGAACAGCGGCGACGGCACGATCACCGTTCTGGTGCGCGTTGGCGTGGCCTATGCCAACGCGGGAACGCTCAGCTCGGGCAACAGCCCGCGGGGGCTCGCCGTGGCCGACCTCAACGGCGACCGCCTCGACGACATCGTGGTTGCCAACGAGGGTGACAACACCGTGACCCTGTTTCTGTCGAGCATTTGATGTAGCCTCGCGGCCCGATGCACGTCAGCAGCGGGTTCGATTCGGGAAACATCATCGTTCGCAGCGCGGGCTCGGAGGGCGAGGTCGAGCTCGAGATTCGCCCCGACGCGGGAGAGGACCACTTCCAGTGGTTTCACTTCCGAGTCACGGGCGCGGCCGGCCGGTCGCTCGCGCTCAAGATCACCAACGCCTCGCGCGTCAGCTATCCCGAGGGCTGGGAAAACTACAACGCGTGCGCATCTTACGACCGTCAGGAGTGGTTCCGCGTGCCGACCCACTACGAGGGCGGGGTGCTGACCATCGACCACACGCCGGAGCTGGACTCGGTCTACTACGCGTACTTCGCCCCGTACTCGCTCGAGCGTCACGCCGATCTCGTCGCCGAGGTCGCGGGGATCGAGGGCGTGTCGTACGAGCGACTCGGGGCCACGGTCGACGGCCGCGACATCGATCTGCTGCGCATTGGCGAGCCTTCGCCACAGCGCAAGTCGTGCTGGATCATCGCTCGGCAGCATCCGGGGGAGTCGATGGCAGAGTGGCTGATCGAAGGCCTGCTCGATCGTTTGCTCGACGACGAAGATGCGATTGGTCGGTGGCTGCGCGAGCGGGCCACGTTCTACATCGTCCCGAACATGAACCCGGATGGTTCCTTTCGCGGGCACCTGCGCAACAACGCCGCGGGCGCCAATCTCAATCGCGAGTGGGAGTCGCCTTCGACGGAGCGCAGCCCGGAGGTCTACTACGTGCGCGAGGCGATGCAGGCGTCGGGCGTGGACTTCTTTCTCGATGTGCACGGCGACGAGGCGCTTCCCTACAACTTCATCTCGGGAGCCGAGGGCATTCCGTCGTGGAACAAGGACGCCGCCGCTCGACAGAAGCTCTTCATGGACGCGTTGCTGCAGGTCAGCCCCGACTTTCAGACCGTGCATGGCTACGGCATCGATGCACCCGGCGAAGCCAACATGACGATGGCGTCGAACTGGGTCGGCGAGACGTTCGGCTGCCTGTCGATGACACTCGAGATGCCGTTCAAGGACACGGCCGATACGCCGCATCCGCGCGGGTGGAACCCCGAGCGTTCGCGTCTGTTTGGCCGGGCGCAGCTCGATGCGCTTCGAGCCGCGTTCGACGGCTTGCGTTGAGCCGGCGCGATATGTCCATGGGCGTGCGGGCGTTGCCCGCAGGTCGAACATGACCCACGCCGAGCCCCCGAGTCCCTGGTTGTCGATCGAGGCGTTGCTTCGGCACGCCTTTTCCCGCTGTACCGTCGTGATGCTCAACGAGGCACACAACGGCATGGTCCGTTGTCCGCGAACGCGTCGGGTCGGACGCGAGCTGCTGTCGGTGGCCCATGCGCTCGGCTGTCGCCATCTCGCCATGGAAGCGCTGCCCAACCCTGGGCCCGGTCCGGTGGTTCTCGACGGGCCGCCCGAGGCGGTGGGCTATCTGCAGCAGCCAGAGATGCGGCAGCTGGTCGACGAAGCTCTGCGCCTCGGCTTTGAGCTCGTAGCGTACGAGTCGGTGCATGGGGCACGGCCGACCTCGGTGACCGACGGAACTTCCGAGGCGGCGAACTGGCGCTGGCAACAGCAGGCCGAGCACCTCGCCGCCGCCGCACGCCGGCTCGGCGACAGTCGGTTGCTGGTGTGGGCCGGCAACGGCAACCACAAGAAGAAGGGCAGCCCGCAGTTCACCCCGATGGGCGAGCGCTACGCCCGGCTCGATGCGCCGGAGGCGTTTGCCATCGACCAGATCGGTTCCGTGGCGATGCACGATGGGCACGTGCCGATGGTCGTCGTGGACGAGCCGCTGCGACGTCGACTCGACGCGCACGGGGGGACGCTGGGGTTCGTCGCCGGGGCCGTCCCCTCGGAGATCCGCAGGACGGTGCCCGGCTACGACGCCTTCGTCGTCAGCACCGACAACGAAATGGTCGGCTAGCGAGTGCTCACGCTCGGTCGCGGCGGGCTCGCATCTGCGACAGCACCGTGTCGCCCGCGAAACCGAACAGGAAGGTCGCGCCGAGCACGAAGACAAACAGCCCGTGCCGCTCCCACCACGTCGGGCGTTGGCCTTGCCCGTGGTACAGCCCGCAGAACTTGTCGTCGCGCGTCGGAGTGGCGATGGGCTGGCCGGCACCGAGCTCGATGCGAATCACGTCGAGCATGTGGTCGCGCAGGGTCTTGAGCTCGTACTGGTCGACGTGTGGATCGGCGTGCGGGTTGCCGATGCCCGAGTGGTCGGTGAGGAAGATGTACTCACCCCCGGTCGTGCGGGCGGCCCAGCGCATGAGGTACTCGCACACCGTGTCGACGCCGCTGCTGGCGACGGGGTACACGGAGACGTTGGCGTTGGCCAACGACTCGGTCGCAGAGACGTAGCGCTGGTAGTCGGCGGCGTGCGGGGGAGCATCGGCGACGAGGAACATCAGCTGTGCCGCAGACGGCGACCAGTCGAGCTCGGTCGCGCTCTGCATCGCCGCATCCATCGCCTCGGGAAAGTCGCCGCCACCGCCCGCAGACTCGGCCCCGAGGTGCTTGACGAACGCATCGAGCGGCTCGAAGTCGTGATGGCGTACGACGTACGCGTCGTTGTGGTCGCGGTACGCCACGAGCGCGTAGCGCTGCTCCACGCCCGGGAACTCCTGCGCGATGGTCTGTGCGATCGAGCGCATCTCGACTTTGAGATATGCGAGCTCGTCGCCCATGCTGCCGGTGGTATCGAGGACGAAGCCGACCTCGAGCACGTTGGGCGGGTTGCCGGGGGTGGGGGCCACGCCAGCCCGGTTGTGCGAAGGGATCGCTTCGGCGAGGGCTCGGTCCTGCGCGACTTTGGTGCGGAGCTCGTCGAGCGACGTGCGATCGACGAGGTCGCTGGTGCGCCCGGCGGTCAGGCGGTTGGCCTGCAGCTGCTCGTCGTAGCCGCCGCGCGCTTCCTCCCGTTCGACCGGCATGTCCACTGCAACTTCGCCACCCATGTCGCCGACCCCACCCAGGGCGTCGGCGCGACCCAGCGAGATCTTCGACTTCCGTGCGCTCGATGCTCGCCGGGGCGGCGGAGGGGGAGCCGGAGCTGCCCCGGGTGCACCGGCACCGTCCATCGCTGCACTCGCCGGCTCCGTCATCGCGACGGTGACCGTCGGGGCTTCCTTCTTGTCCGCGGCTGCGGCCGCCTTCGGAGCGTGCTCCTTCTCGGCGACAGCGGTCGCGATGTCCGCTTGGTCCGCGTGGTTCGCTTGGCTCGCTTCCTCGTCGGCTCCACTGTCGGCCGCCACCAGGTAGAGCGGGATCGCGACGGCGCTCAGGCCGAGGGCGGTGAGGGTCAGGGGAAAGCGGCGACGAGGACGGACGGAGTCGGGCATGGCGTGTTCGATCCGACAGGCCAAACGCGCGATGGCGGGGTCCGATCCAGCCCGATCCCCGCATGACCAAACCATGATTGTTGGAGCAACGGCGTTCGCCCCTCGGCACGGTCGCCGAGAAAATAAAGCGCGATCCCATACATCTTTTACGTTGAAATCCGCTCGCGACCTCAGTATCGTACTTGTCGGGGATTGCCTCAGGTCATCGGACGTACAGTTCGGTGAACCGCGGCTAAACACCGTCCTGCGTCACTTCTTGGGGAAGAAGGAGACGCATTTGCGACGGCAGGGGGGTTGTACGTGCAGATCGATACCAGGGCGGAAGTGCGCAGGGGCGGCGGGGCGAACGCGCTCCGATATTTGGCGGCCGATGGGCTCGGCTTTGGCTACTTCACCGGGCCTGCGCGCCGGCTCCGAGATGCGGCGACGGATCGGGCGGTGCTGATGGCGGACCGTGGTCGCGTGCGGGTTGGCAAGTCGGTGCTCGAGTTGGGCTGTGGCGATGGTCGCTCGGCCCTGATCCTCGCGCGGCGGTTTGGCTGCCGTGTCACGTCGCTCGATGCCAATCCAGCCAACCTCGCAGCTGCACGCGATGCGGTCACGCAGCGCCAAATGGACGATCGCATCACGCTGCTCGAGCGACCGGTCCACGACACCGGGTTTGCATCGGGCACGTTCGACAGCGTCATGGCGCTCGAGCCGTGTCGCGCCGTGGCGGACAAGGCATCGCTGATCAACGAGGGCGCGCGCGTGCTGCGACCGGGTGGGCGTCTCCTGATCTGCGATGTCGTCGTGCTGCGGCCCCTGGAGGTCGATGCGAAATCCGAGCGGACCCAGGTCGTTCACTGGCTGCGCATGCTCCTCGGGCGCGCGCGGATGGTCGGTTCTGCGACCTACGCGTCGATGTGCGTCGATGCCGGACTGGAGGTCGTCCGCATCGACGACCTCAGCACGAAGGTGCTACCCACGATCGAATGCTGGAAGGCGCGCGCAGACGAACATCGCGTTCGGGCGATCGAGGCGCTGGGCGAGCCGCGCTTTCGCGAGTTCCTGCGGGCTTGCGACCGCATGGAGGGGCTGTTTCGGGACGGTGTGCTCGGCTATGGGCTCATCGCGGCGGACAAACCTCGCTATCTGAACTGAGCCGCAGCTGTCGGTAGTGCTCGCCGAGCCTCGAACGATCACGGGCATGTGATCCGCACCAAGGCGCACGGCGCCCCACATGGCGGAGTCTCTGTCGCCCCGTACATTGGCACCATGGATTTCGCTCGCCGTGCTGCCCTCGTCTTGCTCCCGCCCCTCGCCCTTTCCGCCGGCTGCGACTTGTTCGCCCCGCGCGATCCCGAGGTCGAGTTCGAGACCAAGACCTGTGGCTCGCTCGAGGACCACCGCAGTCCCGACCCGGAGGTGAGCGAAAAGACGGCGGTGCTCAGCGGAGCGGTTCGGCGGCTCGACGACGGCGGGCTGGAGGTCGTGATTGCGCCGCTCATCGTGGGCACGGCGGACGTCACGGCCGAGCTCGACGCCGAGGCCATGGAGGTATCGCTAGATGGCGAGGCGGTCACCGAGTTCGACCTCCAGCGCGTCTCGGAGGAAGTCCCCGCTGCAGTCGACATCATGTTCGTACTCGATACGACCGGGTCGATGCTCTGGGCGATCGACGGCGTCAAGGCGGGCATTGATCTGTTCCTCGATGGCGTCGACGCGACCGGAATCGACGCCCGGGTCGGCGGCATCGAGTTCGGCGACGAGATCCGCAGCGACACCATGCTCGGCGATACCGACGAGCTTCGCCGCTGGCTCGATCTGCTGACCGCAACGGGCGGCGGCGATGGCCCCGAGAGCCCGCTGGACTCGATGGAGAAGGCCTACCGCAACGCAGACTGGCGTGATGGCGCGTTGCCCTACTTCATCGTGATCACCGACGTGGGCATGCACGAACAGACCGACGACACGGACTGCTCGGAGACCAACCTCGCCAATACGACCGAGCTCATCGAAGGCAACGCCCTGATCACGGTGGTCCACGCGGGAACCCGCGGCGGCCCTGGCGTCGATCCGGATTGGCTCGTGCGTGCGATGGGAGGCCTCTACGTCGCCCTCGATGGCTCGTTCCTCTTCTCGGATTTCGACGTGTCGCTCGATACTCCGGCCGACGACATCTTGGCGAACACCCATGTGCTTCGGGTGCCGGCGAGCGATGCAGCCGCGAGTGCCTCGGAGATCGAGCTGAAGTACGAGATCGATGGCGAAACCGTGACGTTCACGGCGCCGATCGACTGAATACTGCCGACCTCTTACTGGGGCTGGGTCTGGGCGATGAGCGCGTCGGCGAGGGCGACGTACTCCGTATCCTCGGGGTCGAGCAGGCGCTTGGCGAGTACCGCGGATGCGTGCGCCGCTTCGCTGTCGCCGGTCGCAACACGAGCGCGGGCGAGCGCGAGCTCGACTCGGCCATCCCCACCGCCCTCCGGCGCCCCTTGCTTGGCCTCGACGAGGTACTTGATCGCCTCTGTGGGTTTGCCGAGCTCGAGCAGCGCCTCGCCGGCGCCGCGAAGCGGCCCGAGGCGTGCACGCTGGTCGACGAATTGGAGCTTGTCGAGCAGCTCGAGGGTCAGCCGCAGATCCTCGAGCGCACCGGCGGGTTTCTTCGCGCGCAGTCGCAAGTCGCCGCGGAGCGCATAGAGCTGCTGCTTGTGGGGGGCGTCCTCGACCTCGGCCGCGCGCAGGTCCTCCATCGCGCGTGCGACGACCTCCTCCGCGCGCTCGAGGTCGCCGCCGTCGGCGAGCATTTCGGCCAAGTGGATGCGCTGCTCGAGCACGGCAGGGGCGGCGGGGCCCAGCTCTTTGTCCCCGAGCTCGAGCGCACGCTCGAACCATTGTGAGGCCTTCTCGGGCTCCCCCAGCTGGTGGGCGGCTTCGCCGAGCTCCCCGAGCAGCAGCACGCGGCGATCGGGCTCCGCGCGGTCCTGCATGATCCCCCACGCATCTTCGAGGTGCTTGCGCGCGGTCGCGAAGTCGTTCTGGCGCGCCATGACCACCCCGACATCGAAGAGGCTCTCGGCCACGTCCAGGCTGTCGTCGCCGAAGGCTGCGGTCCGGATCTCGAGCGCGCGTTCGTAGCGAGTCTGCGCTTCGTCCAGGCGTCCCATCTGCATGAAGACGGTCGCGGAGCTGTCGAGCTCGGCGGCGAAGAGCGGGTGCTCGGCACCGACGGCAGTCTCGGTCGCTCGGAGGTTTTCGTCGAAGAGCGCGGCCGCCGATTCGAGGTCGCCCATGCGGCGATAGGCGTCGGCGAGCATGCCTCGGGTACGGAGAGCCTCGGTTGGATTGTCGCCGAGCAACTCGAGGGCCTGCTCGAAGGCCCCCAGCGCCTTGTCGAACTGCGCTGCATCCCGAGCAATGAGACCCTCGTAGTTCAGCAGGGCCGCCCGCGTGTGCGGCGGGTTGGCCATGCGTTCGGTCCATGCATTCGCTTGCTCGGCCCAGCGCGCGGCGTCGGGTCGTCCGAGCTCGTAGCCCTCCACGTAGAGCAGCTCGATCAGCGCATCCACGACCGTCGCATCGTCTTTGGCGACGATCGCCGCGTCCATCGCGGCGCGGAGCCCATCTGCGGCCGGAGCCCACTCGCGCTTGGCCACCGCAACGTCGGCGACGATGTGGTGCGCGTGGGCCCGAAGGATGGGCAGGCCCGCTGCCTCCGCTTGCTCGAGCGCCTGAGCGGATGCCTCGGCGGCGGTATCGACCTGGCCGGTCGTGAGGTTGGCGCGGGCGACGTTGATGCGATGCCGAACCCGACGGGCGACCTCGAGCTGGTGCTCCGGGATCGCGCCGATTTCACGGAGCGTTTCGGTGTCGCTGCACGTCTCCAGCCGCGGTAGCTCGGACGCGGCGGCGAACGCATTGTGGACGACATCGGCGTCCGGCTCGGCAAGGACTTCGATCGTGGTCGACAGCGAATCGAGGCGCTCGTCGAGGCACGCCATCCGCAAGTCCATGAGCTCGGCCGATTGGCTACCGCGCGTATGCGTTGCTTCGCAGGTCTCGCGGTGCGCCGCCGCCCATGCGTTGGCGTAGGCGGCGAGCAGACTCGAGGCGTGTTCCCATGCTTCGTCCGCGTACGAGATTTCCGTCGCCGCGAACGCCCGCTCGAGCTTGGTCTCGGTGGGGGCGTCCCAGACCCCGGCAAGGCGCTGTTGTGCTCCGTCGCACCGATCTTGCTCCCTGTCCGCGACCACGTACGTCACGCCCGCGGTAGCTCCGAGGGCGATCGAGGCGACGCCGAACCGGCGGACGGAAGCGGCTGGATTGCGGGACAGCTCGCGCAGCAAGCCGTCCATCGAGGCAAAGCGCTCGTCGGGATCGGTCGACAGTCCGCGCCACAGCGCCCGGCGAACGTGCTTGGGCAGTCGCGTGGTTTCGGGCGTGTCGGGCGGTAGGCGGTTGGCGTTCGGGTCCCTCATCTGCGCCAGGCTGGCGTTGGGGAACGGGCGAAACCCACACAGTGCCTCGTAGAGCGAGACGCAGAACGCGAACTGGTCGCTTCGCTCGCTCGCCGCGGTCCCGTGAAACTGCTCGGGCGGCATGTACGTCGCGGCGCGGGCCAGCCCGAAGTCGGCAACGCACACTTTGCCTGCCTTGCTCAGCAGGACGTTGTCGGGCTTGAAGTCGCGGTGGACGAGCCCTCGGGCGTGCGCCGCTGCGAGCCCGCGGCCGGCCGCGAGGTAGAGCTTCGAGATCTCGCGCCACGTGCGTTGTTGGCCGCGAAGCCACGAGCGCGCCGTGCCACCGTCGAGATACTCCATCGCGATGAAGACCTGATCACCGATCGCGCCCACGTCGTAGACGGTGACCACGTTCTCGTGGGTGATGGCGGCCATGGCACGAGCGGCTGCGACCAAGCGCTCGGCGGAGATGTCGCCGTCGGCGTGGGTGAGTTTGAGTGCGACCCGTCGCTCGAGCTGGATGTGGTCCGCGAGGTAGACCACCCCGACGGCGCCTCGCCCCAGGACTTGGGAGATGCGCAGCTTGTCGTCGAGGACGGTGCCCTCGGCGAGCTTGTCGCTTGGGGTCGGCGCGGGAGGCGAGGCGGCGTGGACAGCGGCTTCGGTGGGGGCCTCGACGTCGACAGGGTCGCCATCCGGCGCATCGGGCCGCTCGTTGGGCGTGGTCGCCACCGC